>SDBS01002504.1_pt1 | contig 18315 bp, 20 predicted proteins | sample 2277091 | NCBI WGS metagenome assembly SDBS01 (sample SAMN10404972, study PRJNA504765) | marine sediment metagenome | isolation source: marine sediment core GS10_PC15, 163 cmbsf | place: Arctic Ocean: Southern Knipovich Ridge | collected 2010 | reverse complement strand
TGCGGCCGTATCCGGCTTCTTTTTTTTATGGTCCGGATGCGATCCCGACGAGAAAGACGAACGCGAGCTGGAAGCGATGATGATTCACAGCGCGCCGGTGACCGAGGTGGCGTTCTCTCCGGACGGAACGATCCTGGCCAGCGCGAGCGAGGACGACACGGTGCGGTTGCTGGACGTGACCGACCTGCATCTGAACTTCGAGTTGGGATCGACTTTGACGTTCATTCCCCACGAGCTGCCCTCCAGTCCCTTCGTTGGACACGGAGCCGGCATTCACTCGCTGTTGCTTTTCGCGGCGTTCGCCTGCCACGAGGAGGAGGAGAGTATCTGCGACCTGTACTGCTCCGCTTCGGAGGATTGCAGCTACGCGAGCGGCCAGATGTTCAGCTGGAGCGAGTGCCGGGACGAGTGCAATCCTGACTACCCGGAAGCACGTGAAGAAAGTCCGCAAGATTCTGGATCGCCTGCCCGAGCTGAAGCACATCATCGTAGTTGAGGGCAACCCCGAGAAGCTGAAGGAGGGTGAGCTCTTCTTCGATGTTGAGAACCATCCGGCAGTTGAGGATTTCGCTGTATACGAGTCCGGTCCCGAGACACCCTCCCTTCTGCATTACACCTCGGGAACCACCGGACAGCCAAAGGGAGCGCAGCACGTCCACAACTCGGTTTGGGGACAGGCTCTCACGACTGCCTGGGTGCTTGACCTGAAGGATGACGACATTTACTGGTGCACGGCAGACCCGGGATGGGTGACCGGTACGAGCTACGGGATAATCGGTCCGTGGAGCCTTGGCGTCACCCAGTGCGTTCTCGACTACGGTTTCACTTCCGCCAGATGGTATCAGTTCATACAGGATAACAGGATAACGGTATGGTACTCGGCACCGACCGCCATCAGATCCCTGATGCGCGACGGAGAGAAGCAGGTCCGCAATTATGACCTCTCCTCACTCCGACACCTCGCTTCGGTCGGCGAACCGCTCAACGCCGAAGCGGTGATCTGGAGCGAGAAAGTTTACGGGCTCCCATTCCTGGATACCTTCTGGCAGACGGAGACGGGTGCCATGATGATAAGCAACTACCCCGGCATGAAGATCAAGCCCGGTTCCATGGGAAAGCCCTTCCCCGGGATAACCGCCGCGGTCCTGGACCTGAAGACAGACGTACCGATAGAGGAGCCCGGGAAAGTCGGTCTGATCGCCTTCAGGCCTGGATGGCCTGCGATGTTCAGGGGGTACAGGAACCAGTCGGACATCTACCGCAGCAAGTTCGTGGGTAACTTCAGGGATGACGCCACCCCCGACGAGCTCAGGACCAATTCCGATCTCTGGTACGTCTCAGGTGACAGGGCCAGCATCGACGTGGACGGCTACTACTGGTTCGTCGGGAGGGACGATGATGTGATCAACACCGGCGGGCACCTCGTCGGTCCCTTCGAGATCGAATCGGCTCTCGTCGAGCACGAGGCCATCGCCGAAGCAGCCGCGATAGGCAAGCCGGACAAGGTCAACATGGAAGTCGTCAAGGTATTCATCACCCTCAACCCCGGATACGAGCCATCAGATGACCTCGAACTAGACGTAATGAACTTCATCAGGAAGAAGCTGTCACCCCTGGCCATGCCTCAGGAGATCGAGTACATGGATAAGCTCCCCAAGACGAGGTCGGGCAAGATTCTGCGGCGCTACCTCAAGGCTCTCGAATGGGGTGAAGAGACTGGAGACCTCTCGACGTTGGAAGACGATTAGCAGAGGATAGGACCCAGGCAGGGGACGACCCGAGGGCCGCCTCCGGAGAAAGGACCTGATATGGACGAAATGAAGGACGTGATACTCGAGTACATCATTGACGAATACGTTGACGAGGACGACGACATGGAGGTCACCTTCGATTCTCAGATCATCTCGTCCGGGATTGTGGACAGTTTCTCCATGGTATCCCTGAAGGTCTTTCTCGAAAAGAAGTACAGCATTAGGATTCCCGACGAAGAAGCTACGCCGGAGGCGTTCGACACAGTTGACTCCATCTGTGCTCTTGTCCGGAAGCACCAGGGTTGACGGGGGAAGAAATGGCCTACTCAGATACTACCAGGAAGCAGTTCACCAGCGACATCGAGACCATTCGAGAAAAAGGTCTCTACAAGGAGAAGCGTTTCATCTGTTCTCCCCAGGATGCGTGCATAGAGGTCGAGTACCCCGAGGGCGCCGCCCATGAGAAAGTCCTCAACTTCTGTGCCAACAACTACCTGGGTCTCTCAAGCCATCCGGAGGTCATAAAGGCAGCTCATGAGGGGCTGGACAGCCGTGGATACGGGATGAGCTCCGTACGGTTCATCTGCGGGACGCAGGACATACACAGGGAACTCCAGAACAAGGTTTCCGAGTTCCTCGGGATGGAAGACACCCTTCTCTTTCCATCCTGCATGGATGCCAATTCCGGAGTCTTCGAGGCGATGCTGGAGCAGGAGGATGTGATCATTGCCGATCGGCTGATACACGCCTCGCTCGTCGACGGTATCCGCCTCTGCTCGGCCCAGTACGACACCTTCAAGCACATGAACATGAAGCACCTCGAGAAGAAGCTCGAACTCCACCAGGACAAAAGGCACAGGCTCGTTGTCACCGACGGTGTCTTTTCGATGGACGGTGACCTTGCGCCCCTTGACGAGATGTGTGATCTGTGCGACAGATACGACTCGATGATACTGATAGACGATTCCCATGCTTCGGGATTCATCGGCAGGACCGGCAGGGGGACACACGAGTACTTTGGTGTGATCGACAGGGTAGACCTCATCACGACAACTTTCGGGAAGGGACTCGGGGGAGCTTCGGGAGGCTGCGTGTCCGGCAGAAAGGAGCTCGTGGAGCTCTGCCGACAGAAAGCACGTCCCTACCTATTCTCGAACTCCCTGGCACCACCCATCGTAAACGCCTCCATAAAGGTGATAGATCTGATCTCCGCGAGCACTGAGAGGCGTGACAAGCTGGAGTGGAACACCAGCTACTTCAGAGACGGGATCACCGAAGCCGGTCTCTTCGTAAGACCGGGTGAGACCCCGATAGTCCCCGTGATGCTCTACAACGCCAAGCTCGCCAACGACATGGCCCGTGATATGTACGCCGAGGGTATATACGTCATCGGTTTCTTCTTCCCGGTCGTTCCCGCCGGTGCTGCCAGGATAAGGGTGCAGCTCTCGGCCGCGCACGAGAAGGAGCACATCGACAGGTGTGTCGAGGCTTTCAGCAAGGTGGGAGAGAAGTACGGTATAATCGGTCTGGACAAGAAAGGCATCATAGACAAGTACGGTATGTAGTTACCTGGAACCGGGTGTGTGGAGCTGTACTTTCGCGCACCCGGTCTACTGGTATCACGAGGAGAACTGAGCATGCATGAAAAGAGTCTGGCTAATCCCGCACCGCTCGGGCTGATGGGATTCGGTATGACAACTGTCCTCCTGAATATCCACAATGCCGGGTTCTTTCCGATGGACACGGTAATCCTGGCCATGGGCATCTTCTACGGTGGTCTTGCCCAGATCCTTGCCGGGATCATGGAGTTCAGAAAAGGCAACACCTTTGGTACGACAGCCTTCTGCAGTTACGGGCTCTTCTGGCTTACTCTTGTCTTTATTGTCATGCGTGGTGATGCTGACAGGAGCTTCATGGGCTGGTATCTCTTCATGTGGGGGCTCTTCACGTTCTGGATGTGGATCGCGACGTTCGGAAAGAACAGGGCTATCCAGTTCGTTTTCCTGAGCCTCACGATACTCTTCTGGCTGCTGGCACTCAGTCACTGGTTCGAGATGCCTCGATTTTTCGGTGTACTCACCGGGGTAGAAGGGATAATCTGCGGTCTCTCTGCCGTCTACCTCGCGGCTGCTGAGGTCCTTAACGAATCGAGGGGCCGCACAATACTCCCGATCTGTCCTGTCAGGAAAGTAACGGAATAGCAATTCTGCACGGAGAATCCGTCAGATTCCCTCCGTTGTTGACAGTAGTACCCAAAATAAGTACAAATATACCCATGATGAGTACAAACATAAACGAACTAGTTGGTGAAAGCCTTTTCGGGAAGGTGAGGAGGAAAATTCTCTCGACACTTTTCCTTCATAACCGGAGGTCATTCTACCTTCTAGAGCTCATCCGTCTGATCGCGTCGGGAAGGGGGGCAGTTCAGCGCGAGCTTTCGAGGCTTACGGAAGCGGGACTCGTCCTCAGGACGCGGAAGGGAAACCAGGTGCATTACAGGGCCAACGAGAAAGCCCTTGTATTCGACGAGCTGCGAGCCATATTCGCAAAGACTACAGGGCTCAACGATGTAGTGACCGGCGCACTGTCTCCATTCAAGGACCGGATTGGCCTGGCTTTCATCCATGGTTCGTTTGCGATGGGGAAAGCCCTCCGGGAAAGCGAGATAGAGCTGATAGTAGTTACCGAAGTACCGATGAAAATAATAGAAGCTGCACTCGAGTCGGTAAGGGAAGAAACCGGCAGAGTGGTAAGTCTCACGTCGCTAACACCGGATGAACTGAACAGGAAGTTCGCAGCAGCAGATCCCATGGTAAAGACTATCGCCGAGGAGAGCAAGATATTCCTTATTGGGGGGAGGCAGGAACTCGAGTGTCTCCTGCATCAGGAAGAGGATCTCTTCTCGGGAACGGGGATCTGGGGTTGATTTCTTCCCTTGTTAGAGAGGGCTACGTTTGATTAAAATACATGCGGGGGGGTACAAGTGACCCGAGAGGGGGTGACCTGATGAGAGCAATGTATATCTCGGTTCTTGTTCTGCTCCTGTCCAGCCCATGTTTCTCATACGAACTGGGGCAGTTCAGCTTCATCGGTTTCTCTGCAGACGGACGTTACCTGGCCTGGGAGGAGTACGGTATCCGGGACGGGACCGGTTACCCCTACAGCTCGATCAGTATCATCGACATTGTTGGTGATTCCATTGTTGCTGTGGAGTCAGCGTTTTTTGAATACAGCGTGCCTGACATAACCGCTGGTCAGACTGTGAGAAACATCTTCGACAAGTACCTGAGTGACCTGGAAAACGACTACAGGTACTGGGAGGAGAGGGCGAGAGGGATATCGCTGTCCCGGATAGAAGGCCGGATCGAGGCACTGGGCATTATCCGGGGCAACACTGGACGCCTGGTGGTGCATCACCCCATGACCGACCGTACGAACTACTCCGCAAGCGTCCAGTTCGTTTCGGGCTGGGATGGGCCATGGTACAAGGCCAGCCCCCAGTTCGAGGTAGTCCTCCAGCAGGAGGAGATCCCCGACACATCTGATTTCCAGGAGTTCCCGTTCCTGAACGTGTTGCTCACCCTGAGGCTGGTGAATACCGAGAACAGGATATCCACGCCGTTGCTTGACGAGATAGCTTCAGGCGTAGCTTTGATCGATGCCTTCACCTACGGGGTTCGAAGCGTATTCCTCTATCAAGACACATTGATCGCAATCGTCCTCTACAGGTATCAGAACGGCATCGACGGCCCGGATGTCCGTTACAGGGTGGTTACAGGTAGACTTCCCTATTACGAGTCGACCTTCTGGAGCTCGACGGGGGGCTGATCCACCCATTTTCTCCTCTGAGCTGGTCCTGACTTCCTTTTCTGTCAACGATACTGACAATCCTCAGAAGACGTGTACTGCGCTGGCCTTCCAGGAAATGTAGACCTCCGACCCGATGTCCAGAGAGAGCTCACCGAGCGCTTCCTCCGTCACCCTGGCGACGAATGTCACACCGCTCGACAGAATACTCACCTTCACAGATACCCCGGTTCTTCCGGTGGCGGTGATCCGTCCCCTGAACCTGTTCCTCTCGCTGGTCAGGTTCTCTCCGGTCGAGAGTACGATTGACTCTGCGGGAATGGCCAGGAACCGGCCGTCCGACTTCTCCGAAACATGCACGATCTCCAGTTCCCCGATCTTTGCCATGAAACCATCGATCCTGACTGGAATGATGTTCTCGATCCCTACGAATTCAGCGGTGAACCTATTCGAGGGTCGATAGAAGATGTCGGAGATGGAGCCTCTCTCCACGATACGGCCTTCCTGCATCAATGCTCCCTCCGATCCCATGCTGAGTGCATCTTCGAAGTCGTGTGTCGCTATCATGAAAGTAGTTCCCGTACGCTCATGCAGCTCTGAGAGTCGTTCCCTGAGCCCGTGCCTGAAAGCCGGGTCGAGCGATACCGTTGGCTCGTCCAGAATCAGGAGTTCCGGCTGCAGGGCGAGAGCTCTGGCAAGGGCTGTCCGCTGCAGCTCTCCACCCGAAAGGGTGTCGGCATGCCTGGATCCGAAGCCCTGCATACCCACCATGTCGAGAACAGTGTCAATCCTTGTCCCGATCTCATCTCGGTTCATGTGACGTATCCGGAGCCCCCAGGCTATGTTGGAGCGAACCGTTCCCTTGAAGAGAACCGGTCTCTGGAATAGCATGGCGATTCTTCGGCGTGCCGCCAGCCTGTCTGCTCCCCTTCCGGGCACAATCCTGCCTGAACAGAGCACTGATCCTGAAGATGGACGGTCGAGAAGCGCTGCAATCCGGAGCAGTGACGTCTTCCCGCACCCGGTTGGCCCCATGAGGGTGAAGAAGCTTCCGCTCCTTACGGCAAGGTTGATATTCGAGAGAATCCTTGCACCGTTCTTTTCGACAGAGACGCCTTTCAGCACCAGCATCATCGTCCAGCCTCGTGACGCAGGAAGATCATGGTGGTACTGACCGCGAGAGCGATGAAGAGGAGGATCATCCCCAGGGCGATGGCTTCGGCGGTGTCGCCGCGGCCAATTCCCATGGCGATGGTCGTGGTGAGAGTCCTGGTGTGTCCTGCGATGTTGCCGCCGACGATTATCGCCACGCCCACCTCTGATACGGCTCTCCCGAATCCCATGAGTACAGCCGTCAGAACGGCGTTCCTCGACTCGACGAGGACCTTCGTCACCATCTGAATCCGCCCGGCACCCAGAGAGCGGGCGGTATCTGCAACGCCGCGTCCTGAAGCGTCGAGTGCTGAAAGTGTCAGACCGGTGATGATCGGCGATATCAGCAGAACCTCACCGATGACGATGGCGAACGGGGTGAAGAGCATGTTGAGCCCACCCATGGGTCCCGTCCTGGACAGGAGGAGGAAAACCAGCATTCCGATAAAAACGGTAGGCAGGCTGTAGAGGGCATGTATGAGGCCGATCAACAGCCTCTTGCCCCGGAAGGTCGAGAAGTGGATCAGGGATGCCAGCGGCACGAACAGGAGGGAGGCCAGCAGCGTAGAACCGAGGGAAATGGCAAGTGTCCGCAGTGCCGTCACGAAGACAGCCTGATCTCCCGACAGGATCAGCCTGACAGCCATGACAACAGCTTCGAGCAGTCGGTCCACCCGATCAGATCGTTCCGGGTTCGCAGCCGGCACAGGGTGTGAAGAGCTGAAGGCCGCTCTCCGTCACCCCGTAGGCTCCCATGAGGTCCTGTACAGGTTCGGAAACAAGAAAATCCGCCAGGCGCTGTGCCGATTCCCTGTCCTGCGTATCCGTCACCACTATCACAGAGTATACGTTGAGCAGCATTTCGCCCTCGATCACCAGTGGAACGAGCTCCAGTTCGCTGCCGTACGATAGCCACGTGCCGATATCGGAGAGGGTATACGCTCTCATCTCGTCTGCCATCACGAGAGCGGGACCCATGCCGCAGCCGGCTTCGACGTACCATTCTCCCGAGCCGTGGACCTCACTCCCGTACTCGTATCCAGCCGCAGACCAGATTTCCTTTTCACGCCAGGGGGTGCCCGAGTCGTCTCCCCTGGATACGAAGGATGAGGTTCCCGATTCCAGGAGCCTCGTGAAGGCTGCCTCAGGCGACAGCGTCTTGATCCTGGCCGGATCGCCGGGAGGGCCGATGATAACGAAATGGTTACAGGCAAAGGGAATCCGCTCGATACCGTATCCCTCCTCGATGAAGGCTTCCTCATGGATGCGGGAATGTACCGTGATCACGTCCACGTCACCCCTGCGGCCCCAGTCAAGAGCCCTGCCTGTACCCGCGCAGAGCACATCCAGCTCTACTCCGTTCTCCTTCTCGAAGATCGGTTCGAGGTATGCCCAGAGACCGGTGTCGTAGAGGCTCGTGGTCGTGGCGACACGGAGTCTTCTCTCGCCTTCCGGGGGAGACTCACCGGTGCAGGATGAGAGAATCAGTGCGAATACGATGGCAGCATGAACGTTCCCGTAGCGAACCGGCAATGATACTCCTTTCCAGACACGGGAGGTGAGTCAGACCGGGCAGAGCAATGAAAGAAGCCTAGGCAGAAGAGGTCTTCTCCGCAAGGTCCCGGAGGGTACCAAGGCGGAAGTCGCTATATTCACTGATTGAATTCCGTTCAGGAGGTCGGAAGTGGAAATTGCCCGGGACATCCTGGATTACCTCGACAGGAGCGGAGCCTGCATGAGCGGGTTTGCCCGTCTCGGTCTGCAGTGTACGAGTGGAGCCGCTTCGTACCCGTTCGCAGTTTCCTTCGCCGTCCCCCTGGACCGTGAGGTTGTCAGGGGGATATCCGGAGGTCCCACCCATCTCTACCTCGAAGAGTACCGGAAGGCGAACAGCCTTCTCGACAGTATGTCCGAAGGACTTGCCCGCCTGCTCGAAGCATGGGGATTCGGAGCAGAACCCATCAGCGCGACCACATCGGAGTTCGATGTGGATACGCTGTCGAGCAGATTGCCGCACAAGACAGCCGCGACGCTCGCCGGACTCGGATGGATCGGGAAATGTGCCCTCCTGATCACCCGCGAGTACGGTCCCGCCGTTCGGCTGGGTACCGTTGTCACCGATGCAGACCTGCCCGCAGGCAATCCTGTCACCTCCTCGTACTGCGGCTCATGTACCCTCTGTGTCGATGCCTGCCCCGGAGCCGCACCGACGGGTGCTGACTGGGTACAGGGAACGCCCCGGGACGACCTTTTCGATGCCCATGCCTGTCAGGACACTGCAAGGCGGCTGTCCGAAGAGAGGATCGGGGGCGCCAGGACGATCTGCGGCATCTGCATCTCGGTCTGCCCCTGGACGCGCAGATATCCGGAGGAGCCCTGAGCATGGCTGTCAGTACACGGAAGAGGTTCTGCCTGGATGCCTTCAGGCTTTACAGGAAAGTCCAGAGCGACCTTCACGATCTCACCTACCTGTTCTGGGAGAGCACGCTCAGGTGCAACCTCTCGTGAGTCCATTGCGGAAGTGACTGCACCAGGGATCCCGGGACCCCTGACATGCCTCTCGAAGACTTCCTTGGTGTCCTTGACGGCGTTTCCGCTGCAGTTGACCCGGGCAAGGTCATGGTCTGTCTTACCGGTGGCGAACCTACCCTGAGAAAAGACCTCGAAGAGAGCGGTTGGGAAATACGGGCAAGGGGATTCCCCTGGGGATTCGTCACAAACGGCATGAACCTCAGCAGGGCAAGGCTGAGAAGACTCGTCGCCGACGGGCTCGGGTCGATGACCATCAGCCTCGATGGTCTCCGTGAGAGCCATGACTGGTTCAGGGGAATGAAAGGCTCGTTCGACAGCGCCTGCGATGTAATAAGGTGTGCATCGGGCTACGGCTCACTCGTGTTCGATGTGGTCACCTGCGTGAACGGGAGGAACATCTCAGAACTCGGAAATATACGGAGTCTTCTCATGGAGCTCGGCGTAAGAAAATGGAGGATCTTCACCGTTTTCCCGAAGGGGCGGGCTGCGGACAACGAGGAACTGTCGCTTGACCGGGAGCAGTTCAGGCATGTCATGGCGTTCATCAGTTCCTGCAGGAGCGGGAAAGCGATCGAGACATCCTACGGGTGCGAGGGCTTCCTGGGCGGCTGGGAAGGACAGGTCCGGGACACCTTTTTCCATTGCAGGGCCGGCATCAGCATCGGCTCGGTTCTGGCCGACGGCTCGATCTCCGCCTGTCCCTCTCTCAGGGGGGATTTTATCCAGGGGAACATATACACCGATGATTTCATGAGCGTCTGGAAGCACAGGTTTACCATGATGAGGAAGAGGGACTGGATGAAAACGGACAGCTGTGCCTCCTGCAGGTTCTGGAAGTGGTGCGGGGGGAGTGCGCTCCACCTTCGGGACGAGAAGACCGGAAAACTCGCCCTCTGCCACCCTGAATGGCTCGGAGAGCTGGACTGATCCCGTTGCGTTGACACCGGGCAGCGGCCTGACAATCTTCTTCGCGATCCGAAGGGAGAATCGATGGCCAGGAGAATATCCTTCCTCAGGAGCAGCATGCTCAGGCTGGCAGGCTCGGTACTGTCGGCTGTCATGACCGCCCTGGGTGTAACGTCCTGTGGTGGCACCGAGGTCACCAGCCCCTGCTACGGGGTACCAAGTGTCGATTTTAGTGTACTCGGCAGTACCTTTTCCGCTCAAGACTCTTCGGCGATCAGCGGCATAAGAGTTACGCTCTCAGCTGTCGCTTTGAGTGACACCTCTGTGATCGATTCGTCATTCACATCCGGGTCCGGACTCTATGGATTCAACTTCATTCAGGAGGGTGCCGTCGATTATGATGACTACTACCTCTACATCCGCGCCGACGACGTCGACAGCGTCCTGAACGGTCTCTTCCTGAGCAAGGATACGCTTATTCCGATCACCCCCGACAGTGTGATGGACGGAACGGTAAGGATAGACGGCCTTGACTTCTACCTGACACCAGAACACTAGACCGTAAACGGATTCTCGAGCCGAGTCTGTACATGAGAAAACCCTCCCGACAGTAATGCCGGGAGGGTTTATTAATCCCGGTTCTTTCGGGCTACTCCACTATCTCGAAGGTTACCGAAATGCTGCTCTGTACGACGTATGACCCCGGGGTGACAGAGGGAGAGGACATTCCGTTTCCCAGTCCGCCTCCGTAGTTCATGTACGGGTCGTAATAGTCGTAGTAACCGTACCCGTAGTCGTACTCCGACACATACGTCAGATCACCAAGAGCTACTCCTAGTTCGTCGGCGATCATTTCCGCCCTTGCAATGGCATCCTGCACCGCAGCCCTCCTGGCTTCCTCCTTGAGCTCTGACTCGTCCTCGACGGTGAAGTAGACGCTGCTGATCGTGTTGGCTCCGGCTCCAACGAGAGCGGCCAGCACATCGCCCACATTACCGATATCCTTGACATCAGCCCTGATCATGTGCGAGACGAAATACTCCATCTCGCCCGTGTAGACGTAGTTGTTATCGTCGTACTCCTCCTGGACCCACATGTTGTAGGAGACCGTCTGCATCTCATCTCCGCGAACGCCATGTCTCCTGGCTGCAGCCATTGCGCTGTTGATCAGGTCGGCTGCTTCGGTGACCGCATCAGCCGGGTCTTTCATCGTTACTTCGACCCCGAATACTATCCTGGCTTCATCGGGTTCTGTACTCGCGTAGCCGACCCCGGTTACCGCAATCGTTCCCGGGTAGTCGTAGACCTCCTGAGCTACCGCAGTACCCGTAAGGGCTGCTGCAGAGAGCAGTACGAGGATGTATCTGAACATCGTTCCCTCCTGTCAGTGTTCGTATGCCACAGGTTGTGTACAGCATGAAAGCATCTGTTATTCCAGCACGGGCTTTCCGTAATATAGGCACTGATATTGCCTGTAGTTCCACCTGTATATAAAGGAGGAAGTTCTACCCTGAGCTCTTGCGGCCTGACATCGACAACTGTGTATCGTAGATTAGTTTCAGTTCACGGGAATCGAATGTATCACTGTTGAGTTCGAAGGGATTGAACCATGTTCTTCATGATGAACCAGTCGAAGAACGGAACCAGGGACAGTGTAGGTTCCATGAACGGGATGGGGCCGATGGGCGGGATGTGCAACGGAATGCCCGGTCCCGCGATGATGATGAACATGATGCCAATGATGATGGGATGGATGCTCTCATCGGAATCACCGGAAACCAGGAAAGAACGTACACTGCAAGTCGTGACCGGGCTGGTCGGCCAGTCGACAGCAGACCTCTCCGACGAGGAGTACACCGGGTTCGTTGATGAACTGGTCGAAGGTCTCCGGAACAGGGAAGAGGTCAGGCAGCAGACACCGTCAGAATGCTGCTGACAGGACAGCGCTCGGTTCAGTCCTTCCCGGGTGGTTCCAGGTTGACAGGTTCGGGCTGAACGTAGCCCTTCTCCTTAAAAAGACTGCAGCACGAGTCCACTGCATCCGGGTCGTACAGCTTCCCTGATTTCGTCCGAGATGTGATCGAGAGCGACATCGATGTTGTGAGCCGGTCTGTAGGGCTTTCTGGAGGTCATAGCCTCGACTACGTCGGCAACCGCGATGATTCTCGATTCCATCTTTATATCGCTGCCCGGGACCCCATGCGGGTAACCGGACCCGTTGAGTCTCTCGTGGTGCTGTAACACGTACTCACTGACAGGCCATCTGAATTCGATCTTATCAAGTATCTCGCTTCCCGCCTGCGGGTGTGTTCGAATGAAGTTGAACTCGGTGGACGACAGATCACCGGGTTTGCTCAGTATCTCCATGGGAACGCATAACTTGCCGAGATCGTGCAGTAGTGCTGACGTGTGTATGCCCTCTATTTCGTCTTCGCTCATTCCTATGTCTTTGGCAATTGCAGCTGCAAGGTGGGCAGAGCGCCTGTGGTGGCTGGCAGTGTAGGGATCCTTCATCTCGACGATACGGCCTATGGCTTCCAGAAAACCGTCCATGAGCCGTTCGAGTCTCACCAGCGATTCCCTCCAGCTCTCGTCACCGCCTGTCTCCCGGATTGCTACATCCACCACTGTCCCATCCGGAGTGCTCCGGAGAACAGCAGTTATCAACCCCGCCAGGAGTGAACCGTCGTTCCTCCGCAGGGCAAAGTTCCTGTCTGTTACCGGAACCTTCCCCCGAGAGACATCCTCTACCAGGAGAAGGGCATCGGCTGGAACCTGGAGTATTTCCTCGAGCAACGAGTTCAAGAGCGATGAACTGTCTTCGTATCCGAGCATGGTGGCGAGGGGCGTATTCAGCTCGAGTATCTTACGGGACTGCAGACAGCAACTCAAGAGCCCGATAGGGATGATTTCCGACAGGGAACTGTCGATACCGTCTCCGGGAGGGAAGAAACCGGAGACCATCAGGAGATGACCCTGATCGGGAGGAAGGTAGAGTGAGGTGTCAGTGAATTCAGGCGGGATGCAGCCATCTTCTCCCCCCTCAGAAGCCAGGTAGCGTCTCCATTTAGTCGCCGTTTATAGATCTGTCAGTATATAGCGTGTTGATATCCCGAATGAACGCAATATTATGATTCCAACCGCTCCTGTTGTCCACCTTTAGTTTTCTTAACAGCATTAAGCAGTGGCTGCAGATATCGGATGGTTCTTTCGGAGAGGGATTTACAATGAAGTTCCCACTGGGAGCGTCTTCATCCCCGGATCCGGGGATCAGAAGATCGCATATATGAAAGGGGCTATGACAGAGCCCTGGGAGAGGACCAAAACCAGGCTCAGGAGTAGCAGGACCACGATGATCGGGGTCAGCCACCACTTCTTTCTGACCTTCAGGAAATCCCAGACATCTCCCGCACGGCTCATCTCTTTTCCCTTCTCAGTAGGGTTTGTCCGGTCTGCTGCATGGACCGTCGGGTTCGATATCCCGCCAGTAGGTGTTCTTCTTCCCGTCCGGCTTCAGCCGCAGTGGATCCTTGCCTAACATACGCATGAGCAGGCCCGTCGGGATTACCCCGATCAGGAAGACCAGTGTGAGGAGAACGTTGGTGACGACAAAGCCCATGACCAGCGCCAGCTTCATCCAGAACCACTCCAGCGGTCGGAGGAGGGTGGGGAATAGGATGCCTGTCACGATGAGAAGGCCGGAGAGCGATGCGGTGACTCCCCAGATATCGCTGCTCCGCACGACAAGTACGAGGCTGAAAACGGCGAATGCCGCACCCAGAACAAGACCGAATTTCCTCAGCTCTCTCGCCGATTTCACGCTCATGTCACCTAATCCAGTTCGTAGACCTTGCGCCAGTCCTTCTCCTCGCGGAGTTCGGGCTGGCCTGATTTCTCGAGAAGACAGTTGCCCAGCGCCAGCAGGTCCATCTCGGTCCTCATGAAGCAGAGGTACGCATCCTCGGGGGAGCAGACGATCGGCTCACCGCGGACGTTGAAGCTGGTATTGATGATTATCCCGTAGCCCGTCTTCTCCCGGAACCGGGATATCAGCCTGTGGTACCGAGGATTGTGTCTGCCGTCCACCGTCTGTATCCGGGCAGAGTAGTCGACATGGGTTATCGCGGGTACATCGGACCTGGGGACGTGCAGCTTCTCTATCCCGAAACGCTTCGCGTCATCAGGACCAGGATGCTTTCTATGCCTCTCTCGAACAGGGGCCACGAGGAGCATGTAGGGGCTCGGACGGTCGAGTTCGAAGTATTTTGCCGCATCCTCCATAAGAACCGATGGGGCAAAGGGTCTGAATGACTCCCGGTACTTGATCTTCAGGTTCATGATGGACTGCATCGTCATGCTCCTGGCGTCACCTATTATCGACCTGTTGCCCAGAGCCCTCGGACCGAACTCCATTCGTCCGGAGAACCACCCGATGACCTTGCCGGCAATTATCGCGGTGGTCACCTCGTCGAGCATCGCCTCCTCACCGAGGCGTCTGTACGGATAGCCCTTCTCGTCGAGCCAATCCGTTATCTCATCGTCGGTCCACGATGGTCCCAGGTAAGAACCCATCTGCGCATCGCTGACCCCGTCCGGCGTCCTGCCGTTGCCCAGGACCTGGTGCCATGCCAGGAGTGCTGCTCCGAGAGCGCCGCCTGCATCACCGGCTGCGGGTTGTATCCAGATGTCATCGAAGATCTTTTCACGAAGGATCTTACCGTTGGCTACGCAGTTCAGAGCCACACCACCAGCCAGGCAGAGCCGGTCAAGACCGGTTTCCCTTCGCACGTATCGGGCCGTTCTGAGCATTACCTCCTCGGCCACGGCCTGGACGGAAGCGGCGAGGTCCATATCCCGCTGGGTCAGCTCGCTCTCGGGTTTCCTGGGGGGACCACCGAAGAGCCGGTGGAACCTGTTCGAGGTCATGGTCAGCCCTTGGCAGTAGTTGAAGTACTTCATATTCAGCAGAAAGCTGCCATCTTCCTTCAGGTCCATCAGCTCGTCGAGGATGGCCTGCACGTATTGCGGCTCACCGTACGGTGCCAGCCCCATGACCTTGTACTCGCCTGAATTCACACGGAACCCGGTGTAGTAGGTGAATGCGGTGTAGAGGAGTCCCAGGCTGTGTGGGAAATGCAGCTCCTGCCGGATATCCACGCAGTTTCCCGAACCAGTGCCCCATGAGGCTGTAGCCCACTCGCCTACACCGTCCATCGTTATGATGGCCGCCTCCGGGAAGGGGCTCGGAAAGAACGCAGAGGCCGCATGGGACTGGTGATGCTCCGGGTATAGCATATGACCCTCGAAGCCCTTCAGGCTCTTCCTGATCCGCTCGCCCATCCAGAGTTTTTCCTTGAGCCACAAGGGCATCGATTTCAGGAAGGAGGGGAGACCGGCTGGTGCGAAGGAGAGGTAGGTTTCGAGAAGCCTCTCGAACTTCAGGAAGGGCTTGTCGTAGAATGCCACATGGGTCAGGTCACCCGGCTCTATCCCTGCCTCCTCCAGGCAGTAGTGTATCGCCGACTCGGGGAAGCGGTGATCATGCTTCTTCCGGGTGAAACGCTCCTCCTGCGCGGCGGCCACGATCTTCCCGTCCTGCACGAGGCACGCAGCGGAATCGTGGTAGAAGGCCGATATACCGAGAATACTGGCTTCTATGGGTTTCTCCTGCCAGGATAGACGATTCGGTTCGTAACCGCCTGAATTTAAGGAGTGAACCCCGGGTTGTCTATTCCGTCCGCAGCAGTGGAGTCTGTGAGTATCTCTTCCAGGAGTCCAGACTCCCTCAGATCTCTGAAGATCCGGAGCGCTACCAGCCTGTTGCCTTCCGCTGTTAGATGAACACCGGTGTAATCCGTGTAGATGGTCTCCTCGGTGCAGTCGAAAACGTCAACCAGGCTGAATAGTACCTCAGAGGTATCGGCTGCATTGCCGAAGTGCTCATAGCTACTCACGAGTAACGGCTCCCAGGCTTCATCCGAGCCTATCGCGGCGATATCCCCGCCACCCGAATGCATTCTGAGCTCTTCGTCAGTCAGATCCTTGTTCCCTGTCCACACTGTCGGCTGGACGAAGAATGCCGCATCGAACCCCCAATGGTCGGCAAACTGGTCAACAAGGCTGTAATTGTCTACACAGATTGCAACTACCTCTGCAGCAAGAGAGTCAACGTCCTCTCCAAGAGTTCTGTAATTAACGATTACGGATCTGTCTTCCGGAGCCAGCCTGTTCCGCAGCAGGGAGATGAGCGTACTGGTGTTGGACTGCCTCAGAAGAAGCAATGCCGGATTCTGCTCCTCCGTCTGTTTTACAGCGGAATATTCACTTTCGAGTCTGTCCCTGATTGCCGGGTAGTTCTGGTGAGTCCCGGCAATACCTGACTGGTATGCTGCAGCAGCATCGTTCATACCATCAAGGAAGATCACGAGGTCGGGCACGTTACCGTCTCGCAGCTGGAACAGCAGCTCCATAAGCTCCTGTGTGGATACATATCCCAGTTGACCGTAGTTCCGGACATCAAGTTCGTGGCCTGTGTACGCACCAAGCAGTCTCAGCAGCTGAGCTGGAATGGTGCATGAATCGGGAACCCCGGTTCCCCAGACAGTTGAACCACCGAAGAAGAAGATCCTGTACGAATCGAGCCCGGTGACCGAGCCAGGTGTTCTCCTGAAACCATCTGATCCTATTTCTTCCACGAAATAGACAGATGTGTCAGCCCTCCAGACCAGATAAGGTTCATACCGGCCCCAGGACATTCTTTCCTCGACTCTGGCATAGAGCAGACCGGCTTCGACCTTTCGCTCATGAATCTGCAGCTGCTCCGGATGCCAGATCTTTACTGCCGCCAGGCTGAGCAGGTCGATTAGCACCAGTATGACAAGTGTGTTCAGGAGGATGATCGCCAGACCTTTCCAGGCCTTCGTGACTTTGCGTCCAAGGACTGCTGCAAGGATGAGTGCAAGCCCGAGGAGGGTAATCGTGATCTGGTTCCCGCTGATACGTCCCCCAACGCTCAGTCCAAGTGGATTGGCGAAGACTGCCACAAGGATCGCTAAGATTCCCCCCCCAAAAACGAAATGCGCTTAAGAATCGCTACAGTATCATCGGACAGCGGTGGTTTAAGCACTTGTGTCCTTTCGAGAATTATTGCGGAGTATTCAGATCGAAATTACCTGACACAGCACAAACATAGCATCTGACACCGAGTCATGTAATCCGTGAATCGAAGTTGTCGAAGGAGATGTCCTTTTCTTCGAAGAGACACTGGAGAGAAGAACTGGAGAAACGGCTGCTCCTGAAGGAAGAACTGCTGACTTCGGTGTACTATCCATAATCACCCGAATTTACGATACTATCCCGTGTCAATTCCGCTGCACAACGATCTCGGGAGGAGCAACTCATGGATCGTCCGGGGCTGAGTGACGGGACTGTCAGGACAGCCAGAAAGGTGGCAGTATCGCTCGGCTGCCTTCTGGTCCTTGTAGCCTGTCTGGCGGATCTCCTCGGGCTGAGCGCCGGAAGCGGGTTCAGCGGCAATCAGGTTGCCTTTGGTGCAGCAGGGATCGTCCTTATCGTCGCCGGAATACTCGGAAGGCGTTTTCCCCGTTTCTATCGAGGAACTGCAGTCTTGCTCCTCAACGTCATAATAGTTCTGATACTGCTCGAGTTCCTCTCACTCGTCATCGTGAAGCTCATCGACAATGACAGATTCTCAGAAAGAGCACAGAGACTGGAGGAAGCAGGATCCGATAACCTCGAGAGGACCGTACTAGTAAGCAGGTATGTCCCCTGGGTGATGTGGAGGTCCATGCGTTCGTATCCCGGTGATCCGGTTACCGTGAGTGAAAATGGATACCGACTTACACCTGGCGCGTCTGAGGCTCCCGATGCCTACCGGTTATTCACCTTCGGCGGTTCCGCCATGTGGGGAGCGGGAGTGGGGGATTCCTGCACGATAGCCGCTTTCCTGCAGAGAGGGCTCGAAGAACTCGTAGACGGTCCTGTGTCGGTCTCCAACATGGCTCAGAATGCCCACACTTCTACTCAGGAGATCATCGAGTTGATGCTCCAGCTTCGATCGGGCAACATACCCGACTTCGTTGTCTTCTACGACGGATTCAATGACGTGTGGGCAGCGTACGAGTCGGGCATCGCAGGAGTTCATCAT
>SDBS01002502.1_pt1 | contig 18317 bp, 10 predicted proteins | sample 2277091 | NCBI WGS metagenome assembly SDBS01 (sample SAMN10404972, study PRJNA504765) | marine sediment metagenome | isolation source: marine sediment core GS10_PC15, 163 cmbsf | place: Arctic Ocean: Southern Knipovich Ridge | collected 2010 | reverse complement strand
AGTTTCTGTTATTTCCTACGTTCCATTCTACGAAACATCTCCTATGATTATCACTATTAAATCACAATATCTTACTGACTTATATTCTCCTTCAGGACCGTTAGAACCACTCATCTATGGTCGTTCATACAATTTTGATTTCTTCTATTCACAATCATATGATGGACTTGGCATTGATGGAGCATTAGTAGAGATTACTGAAGAAGGATCTGAATGGGTTTCAGTCACTGACTACGGAAATGGGTATTACAATCTTACATTGACACCTCTTGGGGAAAGAGACTACAGTATCAGAATTTCTTTCTCAAAAGTGGGGTACGCGAATCAAACATTTGTTCTCTCCTTCTTAGTAGAAAAGGTGCCAATTGAGATCAATCTGATATCAAGTCTATCTGGCTCAGAATTCTCACAGATTGATGTTGAGATCGCGTTAGTTGAGATAGGTACAGGTAATCCTGTCCAAGACGCAAATGTCACGCTTAGTATAGTTTCTAATGCTGGAACTGTTTATGCTTTGAAGGATATGATTGAAACTGACAATGGTCATTATGTATCAAGCTTTTCAATGCCTCCTTCAGGCGAAGTTACATTCAATTTAATTATACAAGTGGCAAAAGATAACTATGAGCTGGAGCAAGAATTTCTTAACACCCTTGTTCCAAATTTTGATCTTGTCCCTCGAATCTTTCAAACTGTAATGAATAATTCATGGCAGATTATCATTGGCGCGAGCATGTTGGTAGCGGTAGTTGTCGGTCAGCAATCATATGTTCGGAAGAATAGGCATAAATATACTGCAGCAAGAGCAATCAAAATGAGGTTTAATGATGCACACAATCTCATAGGTATCATTGTTCTTCACAAGCTAAGTGGGATTCCCCTTTATTCAAAGATGATGAAAGCTGGTTTTGAAGAAGGAATGTTGTCTGCATTTATCACTGCAATTATGCACTTCAGATCTGAGTTTGACACCCCAAAAGAGAGCGATGCATATCATGTTCTTCCAATTTCAGATATTATCCGTACAGTACCCACACCAAATCTCATATGTGCATTTATCACTGTATCATCAGCATCACCTGAACAAGAAGACAAAATGATTGCTTATGCTAGAGCTATTGGAATGATGATGGATGAAACATTGTCAGATGCTCCGACCAAGGTAATAGATGCAAAGACTGCAAAGACCCTTGAGTGGTTCTTCGATGATTTTGTGGATGGAGGACTACTTCGAAAATATCAGATTGGTGAGAAAGACCTACCTCGACGTTTCAAGCTCTTTGAGAAAGCTATTCCTCTAGCTTCTACTGATGACACATTCAAGCTGGATATAATTATTCGCGGATTGGAAAACTGTGGTCTCTCTGAAGATGATGCATATCTCCTCACAATGGATGCTATAGATAACGAATTCATAGTACCAATTTATCCATACAATGACATTCCTGATATCGATGTAGAAGAAAAATAGTACACATAATCTTCATTTGTCAAGGATTCACTGGTTTATATGAAATTTCCATAAATCTGAACTAACTATTCAATCACAGAAACGTAATTAAAATAATATACTCAACGATTAGTGTTCCCACTTAGATTAAATACAAGGTTTGTATGGATTTAGTGGGTGTTGTGATGAGGATGAGAGTGTTCTATAGTAAAAAGTTAGCCGCTGTTCTATTTCTTACAATGTTTTTAGTAACTGCGTCGTATATTCCTGATGTCTTTCTCAATAGAAATAATGATCAATTACTACAATCAAACTCATCATCTCCACAAAATGAAATCGGTATGTTAGCACCTGAAAAGGATTTACAGCCTCACTCTTCTGATTTTTCAGTAGCGGAAAGCAATAGTGTTAGTGAAGGAGTAATGAACCCTGTAACTGTAGAACAATCTGGGTATGCTGCATCAGAGAATCTATCTGCACGTACTGATACCTATGACAATCTTGCTTATGATTTACCACTTGACACTGCTCATGAATGGAAAGCTGATGAAGCTGAGGTGTCAGTCTGGAATCTTGAGAAACTCTATGCAGTCAATGGGACTTTTGATGAAGGCTATCCAGGATACACAGTCAATCCAAATGGGACTCTTGATTACTATCCCTTAGGATGGTCTGCAGATAGCTTTAGTGGCAATATGGACCAAGCACAACAGGTTTCCTATCAGCAAGGTGGTGATCAATTTATCTCCGTTCAGAATGCAGCAGACCTCACCAATTTTGGTAAAAATGAATATACCCATTTCGAAGGAACGAATGTTACATGGTTCCAGACTTTTGAGAATGCACCTTACACAGATCAATTTCTACTCCAATACAACTATCTTTTACTTCAAGGTCCGCTCAGTTCATTGTTTTCAGGAAACTACTCTCTGAAGGTTTTCATTGATGATGAAGTTGTTTCAACTATTGATTTACCAACTCTGAGTAACAGAGGTACCTGGTTTGACTCTGGAAGTATTCCAGTAACAATCGCGGCACCAAGCGAATTCATGACATTACGGATTGGTATTGTAATCAATGCTGAGTTTGTGGTTAGTGCTGATGATGACTACGATGAGGATGGTTCTCCAGATGGAGCGATCAATACGCAATTCATTACAGTATATCTGGATGATGTTTCGCTGATAAAAGCAACTCCACCCACACCAGATCAAGTACAACTCCAATTTGCAACTAGTGGCCAAATCTCTCCACTCACAGGATCTCTGGGTCTATATACTGCTTCAATTACAAACGCATCCTATTGGACCGCAAGCATTGTATCTGTTTCCGTATCATCAAACACCAGTGTTTCATTCGATTACAAAACACGGCTCCTCTCACACAGATACACTGATTCGAATTGGGAAACTAATATTGAAAGTACCGGTGTGAGTTATATTGCTGAACATGGCAATAGCTCTGAACTTGCATTGTTCGCATATGTTGGCTACTTAGGAAATTATGAGGATCCACAGATGGAAATTGTTTTTCCAAATGATTGGGAAAATGTAACTGTATCCGACCCGTTTCTAACATTACAAACTGGAGAATGTGTAATTAGTGAAGGACACCTCACGGTGCCTAGTTCACTCATCATCGCTTACTTGGGATGGTGGGAAGTACGTTTCGATTCACCGAATTACGCAAAATCAATTATCATTCAGAAAGAAACCACGCCATCAGTTTGGATTGATGATACAATCTACAGAGTTGGAAATACTACCCGAACTAAGGTGACAATTGGAACTACAATTGACACTCCAACATCTGTTGACAATGTCAATATCACGTGGTCTTTACCCAACGGGAGTGAATGGACAACTGAATCACTGAGCGGCGGAGTTGCTGGATTAGTCACTGGAACATCACATGTCCTAACGTCTAGTCTGTCTCCAGCAGGAGAATGGTGTGCGGAAATCCTCTGGTCAAACGGAACTGAGATTGCCTATGATGTTGCGTTCTTTGAAGTTCATCACACAGCTAATCTTATTGGTGAACCTGAAGTAATCGAAACAGATGCTGGGTTAGTAGTAACTGGTATCGTTCGTTATACCGATGATGACACTGGTATGTACATCATGGATGACCTTGCTACAATCTCTTGTAACTGGTCATTATCCACAGTATACTTTGATGCTAACTCAGTGAAGAATTGGTGGGAGGTTTCACTTGACACTGAAGATATCGGTGCTGGGACTTTCATTGTTCAAGTAGATGCGTCACGACCCTATTATGATGATGTGAGTTGTGAGATTCTGATTTTATCTACTAATATCACTAGATTGAATTCACCAAATGCTCCTTGGTCTTCAGCTGAAGGGGGTTCAGAAATATCATTGATCTTCAACTTTGAAGTATATGATTCAGGAACCGATACTTGGGGGCCAGTTGTCAACAATAGTGACGTAAGCGTTGATATAAATTGGACCCTTGGTTATTGGAGCGTTGTTGAAGATTCAACTCCAGGCATCTATCTTGTATCTCTTGATACATCTGCAAAACCATCGGGAACCTATCTGCTCGTTACCACATTCGAGAAACCTTTCCATGAATCACAACAATTGTTACTAACATTTATTGTTTCACCCATTGCAAGCTCATTGGTTGTACCCGGTGGAAATAGTTTTGAGATAGGGTGGACGGATGTATTCAACACTACATTCACATACAAGACCTTTGACGATATCGGAATTGAAAGTGCGGATATTTCAATTCTATATTCTGGAATATCTGGTGGTTTGTCTTGGAATCTCGTAGAGAAAAGTTTGGGCGATTACAATGTTGAATTTAGTGCAACGACATCAGGAACCTACGTTGTTACGATAATTGCTTTTGAACAGTATCACCAGAGCGCATCAGATTCCTTCTTCCTAGTTGTTCGTGATATTTCAACTAATTTCACATCCTTCAATGGAACTGCTGGAATCGTAAGCTTTGGGAATGACTACCGATTGGTTATGAGTTACACAAATGGTTCTGATTTTGGATTGACTGGTGCTAATATTTCGATTGAGAGTGTTGTTCCTGAAACTGGATTGTCCTGGAGCACAACAATTCCTGGAGGTCCCGGCAACTACTCTATCGTTCTTACTCCTCAAACACCTGATACCTTCACAATTCTATTGAAAGCATCGCTCCTCAACCATCAAGTCCAGTTTGTACGATTTACAATTACAGCAACTGCAATCGCATCCAGTTTGACAGTTCTAAATACAAGCACAACAATTGCTTTCGATCAGGAGTACACAGTCTATGTGCGGTATCAGGGTGAAGGTTCAATCGGTCTAGAGAATGCAAACCTTTCAATTCAGAATCCCCCATCCACAATAGGTTTCACCGCCTTCGAGGATATTGGTGATGGCTATTACCGTGTGACGCTAGCACCTCTTGAGATTGGTACATTCGATATTATCTTTCGAGCTGAACTTACAGGGTATCAAAGTGACTCTGCTGGATTTGTTCTTGGGGCTTCAAGAATACAGACCGAACTACAATTAGCTGGAGGTCTTTCATCAGATTCAATTAGCTATCTACAAACTAGCGAACTAATTATCACTTACGAACGCACAGATTTCAATTTGAATATAGCTGGCGCAGAGATTTCAATTCAAATGATTCCATCAATAGGTTTGAATTGGTCATACTATGAAGATTCAGGAATCTATTACCTTCAACTAGAACCAAGTGTTGTTGGTCGTTGGACCCTTACAATCAGTGCATCAAAACTCGGGTACTCGGTGGGTTCAGTTCAATTTATCCTTGATGTCGAACCAGTTAGTGTCGAGGTTGAACTTCTTACGGTGCCTTCCAATGTTGAAGGTGTTGAATTCCCCATAGAAATTGCATTGACGATAGAGGGCACAGATACGCCTGTGGAAGGAGCTCTGGTTGAGTTCAGATTGACTGTTTCTGGAAATCCAGTAGGTTCTTACGAAACCATGGAAGAAACCGATAGTCCTGGTGTTTACAGGATCATGTACACATTTCCACTCTATCTATCTACAACTGATTACGAGCTTGAAATTCAAGTATCAAAAGACAACTATGAATTAACAGGGGGACCTTTTACTTCACTGTTCTCAAAGACTGATGATGTGGTTCTGCGAATGATTCCTATCGCAACTGGTTCCGGTTTGTTGATAGTCTTAATAGTTGGTTCAGTGATTGGTTATAGAGTTAATAACACCAGAAAGAGACGAAGGAATCTTGAAGCTCATCAGGTTAAGAAGAGATTTGACGATGTGTCCAACATCCTAGGTATTATTGTTCTTCACAAGACAAGCGGATTGCCTGTCTATTCCAAGATTCTAAAGGGTGGTTTTGAAGAGGCTATGGTTTCAGCCTTTATCACTGCAATCACTCACTTCAGGTCTGAATTTGAAATGGATGAGAAACACTGGGAATTCAATGTGATTCCTATCTCTGATATCATCAGTGCAGTTCCAACAAGGAGCTTGATTGTTGCCTTTATCACAGTACATTCTCCATCTAAATTCCAAGAGGTTGGTATGGAGGCATTTGGTAGAGCAACAGGTGCAATGTTTGATGAACTGCTGGCTGATCAAAAATCCAGTGTTGAGGATTTGGAACAGACCAAGATTCTGGATACACTGTTCTATGACCTCCTCGATGGATTCCTCATTGAGCGATTCCGGACATCTAAGGATGTATCTTTCCCGAAGTCAATGCAATGTCTCGTAGACACTGCACAGCAACTTGAGAATGGTGAAGGCTTCAAATTGGAAGACCTCGCAAAAGGTATGGCATCCTGTGGTATTGAGGAATCATATGCATACAAGATTGTGATGGATGCAATTGATGGTGACTTGATTGAAATGGCAAATGGAGATGTACCGGACAAAACGGAAAACGTATCAGCTCTATTTGTTGACCGTGAGATTTCAGCAGCAGATGATGAGGACGAATTTACATCCTAGTTAGACACTCATCCGCGGTGCATTGATAACTGCTATCACTATTATGTTGGGTTAGGAGTTCATTACCATGGGAATTTTTAGTGACAAAAGAGCTGTGGTTGCATTCATTATTGCAATACCCCTAGCAATCATAGCATATGTGTTTGTGAAACCTATTGACTACAATCTTTCCTTGATTGTATTTGGAGCAGCTCTAGTATTGTTTCTTTTTGGTTGTCTACTTGATACAGCTGACGAGTTTGAGAAGCCAGTAAAACCAAAAACTAGACCAAAGGAAGAGAAGAAGCCTAAACCGGCTGAACCTGAGGATGAACATGCAGAGTTGCATGTGCCTGCTGTTGAGAAACCTGCAGCACCTCTCAGTGATCTTCCAATTGAATCAATTGAAGGGATTGGAGCCGTCTATGGAAAGGAGCTTCGTGCTGCTGGAATTCCCACAGTCGCAGAAATGATTGTTGCTGATGCTGAAGAAGTCGCGAAGATTTGCGATGTCAATGTTGAACAGGCTGAGCGATGGATTGCAATGAGTCGGTTCTCTTGGCTTGATACTGTCTCAGAAGAAGACGCCGAGGCCATTGTATTTGCAACTGGGATGGAGGATTTAAAATCTCTAAGCGAAGCAAGTGCTGAAACTCTATATCAGAAAATCACTGATGCTCTTGCTGAAGGCGATGTCAGAGTTCCAGCTGGATACAAGTTCAGTGTTGAGCAAATCCAGAAGTGGATTGACGAAGCAAAGTCACTAGTATAGTTGCTGTTTGAGAATTCATAGAGCGTGCAATCACACTCTATGATCTCTTTTCATTTTGATTTATTCTCTATATTACATATCAAGACCTTCAGGATCTTTCCAGACATCCTTGTTCAGGTATGCAATGAACAGTGGTTTAGTGAGTCCGGGTCTGGTTATCCACATCAGGAAGGGTCGATTGATTACATAGGGCTCAGTTTTCTTGAGTGCAGCCCCTGCTAGAATTCCCAATGCTACTGCACTCTTCACCCTGAATCCAATCTCGTTCATCTTCAACTTTGTCTGTTGCAAGGCTTGTGCAATGACATAGAATGGAACCTCCCCTTTTGGAGTATCAAATTGAAGTCCGATAATCCACTCCAATATTGTTTCTTCATCAAGGTCAATCTTCGGGAAGATGACCCCGTCGTACTCGAAGGGAACAGTCATCTTCTCTTTGTGAATCTTTTCAACATAGTCAAGTAATGCTAGACCTGTGGGAACTTCATCTACCATCATTAGATGGACGTGATCACTATCCTTTGTTTCAATATCAATAATGAAGTTTGGATTGTCCTTCACACGATAAAACTTCTGACCGTAGGTAGTCATCTTTACTCCTGGAAAATATTCTCCATCTTCCGTTTCCACAGACCACTTCTTACCCTTCATTGCCCATTTTCCCAATAGGTCCAGAACACTTGCAACACCAAATCCTCCTGGTCCAAAAGGTTCAAGTTTTATCCGAAATCCCCTATCCTCCAACCACTTGTTGATCTTCTTATTGTCAATGTCTGCTATACTCTCTATTTCTTTGATTTGTGAAATATCTCCTTCACAATATGCATGGATTTCATCAAGGAATTTCTTCTGAATGTCATTGGTAGTCGTAATACTGTCCACTTTCTTGAGAAACAATTCTGCTTCTCGTACAGCAGATGATATTGGGTATACAACTAGGGTTTGCGTTTCAGTTGTCATCTTATCGGGTTGCATTTTGTATAACCTCACACGTAAATATTGACCGTTGGATTGCTCCTAATGTAGTTGTTGGATTTTTGTTCTCCAACAAGACTATAGGAGTAGTTGCTATACATGCAGTGATGAAATCGGAGATTATTGCCCCTTGTGGAAATAACTGCGCTATCTGCGTCGCTTATTTTGGCTATACTATTAGTGGAGTAAAGCGAAAGCATACCTGTCCCGGATGTAGATCAAGGACCGGAACGTGTGCCTTTCTAAAACAACACTGCGAACTTTTGACCAAAGGTGAAGTAGAATTCTGTTTTGAATGTCCAGAATATCCATGCGCCCATCTTCAGAAACTTGAAGACCGCTACACGGAGAAATACAACGTAAGTGTAATTGAGAATCTGAATTTCATTAAGAACAGTGGAATGCAGAAATTCCTCAACAGTCAGAAAGAGAAATACCGATGTCCAAAATGCGGTGCAACACTCTGTGTTCATACAAATAGGTGTTACAGTTGTTTTCCACCTGAATAAAATGAATGAATTTCTTGACCCCCTCTCCCCTCGCCTTCTTGTGGAACTTGAATTCTAGGGGTCATCACACACCTCGTTCCCATCCTTAACGCAGTTTCTGTGCGTATATTGTCAACATAATATTCTCGTATTACCCCCGTGTTACCACCGCACTATCCAGATTTTACTTAGTTATATTAATATTCCAGTGGTAGTAGAGGTGAGTTGTATCACGCAACTTGAATACGAGCGGAGAACGCGAAAATGACCGAAAATACACGACCATCATCAACCCTCCAGAAGAACGCCGAAGTCTTGCACACACTTTACGGTCTTCTCGATAGTGACCGTGAACCAACAGATCAAGATGCTATGAGTCTTCGATACTTGTACGCGTGTTCCTGATCACATTACGATCCTCATTTCCAATGAGGTCAATTCGCTGTCTCCGTGCACCTCCCGGTATCAGAGACACAGTGGGGGCGAGCTCTCCTAGGCTTGTCCCCCACACCTTCTCCAAATCTGAGCTGATCAACATGACTGTAGCTGGAAAGACAAAATTGGCACGTTCAAAGGGTACAAGGACGCTCTTGCGAAGACACAGGACCCGAGCTGATATAGTGATTCGCAGACGGCTCAGAAAAGTCAACTAATGCGTCGACTATATTTCAGGATAGTTACCCAAATTCATTTGTTAGAACACGTGTTCCAAGTTTTCGAAAAGATTAATGTGCTGAAAACATTCTTTCACACTAAGTTCGTTAGAAGGAGAAGAAAATGATGGATGACATTGCATCGAGATTGAAGGTAGTTTCTGTCTTCATCTTCCTAGGTTTTCTCATGACGTTAGGAATGACCGCTATGACCCTTCTCAATCCTGGTGGAGGAAATCTCTATGAAGTGAGAGCGATTGGAAATGTAATTGCTGATTTGATAGCTGCATCAGCCACAGACATCAATATCATACTCGTAGGTTTGGTGTTTGACAACTTTTTCATTATTGGGTATCTTTGTATCTTCTATGGGCTCTTTCTGATTACAAAAGAGCGGGATAGAGTAATCTCAATGGTGGGTTTTGCATTGGGCTTGACTACAGGTTTCGCTGATCTCGTCGAGAACGCACTTCAGGTCGCACTATTAACTGGTGTTCCGAATGGTTGGGTGCCAGCAGATAGTGTATTCTCATCATTGTGGATAGTTATGTATGTAAAGGATATCTCGAGCTATATGGCTGGTTTCATTTTCATCGTGAAGCTGTTGCTATCTTTGAATGACCGACAAGAAATCCGATTATCAAAAATGGTCTTCGTGATTCTACTTGGACTATATGTGAGTCTGGGAGTAATTGCTATCATCGAACCCTCTTTCCTGGTATTCAGGAATCTAAGCTTTATGATAGACATGCTGATTGGATCACTACTTTTCCGTCAGATGGCTGCGAAGTTGTGATATCACCAGATTCTTTGAGATAGTTATGTTAGTGTGAAGTAGAACGTTGAGCCTTCGCCTACAATGCCTTCAGCCCAAATTCTTCCTCCATGCTTGCGTATTACTCGGTCCACTGTGGCAAGTCCAATCCCTGTACCTTCAAATTCGTCCTTCCGATGAAGACGTTGAAACGGTTTGAATAATTTCTCTGCAAACTTCTGGTCGAAGCCTGCACCATTATCTCTTATGAAGTAAATAGTTTCTTCATCCTTCTCTATGCAACCAAATTCAATCTTGGCATTATCCTTATGATGAGTGAATTTCCAGGCATTTCCAAGTAGATTGACTAGGACTGACCGCATCAGACGAGGGTCTCCTCGGGTCGTGATGCAATCTGCAATCACAATATCAACTTCCCGTTCTGGTTCACCGGCTTGGAGTTCAATAGTGACTTCCTCAATCATCTTCGTGAAATCTACATCCTGTTTATTGATATTTGCCCTAGTCACTTTCGAGAGGGTGAGTATATCTTCTATCAGGATTCCCATTTGAATTGCTGCAGCCCTTATTCTCTGTAAGAAATCTTTACCAGTTTCATCAAGGCTATCGGCATAGTCTTCTTGGACTGCTTGGCTGAAACCCTCCATTGTTCTCAGGGGTGCTCGAAGATCATGAGATACTGTATATGCAAAAGCTTCCAATTCCCTGTTGGCTGCTGCTAGCTCTGCAGTGCGCTCATCCACAAGTTGGGTGAGGTGCTCGTTGAGTCTTAGAACCTCTCTTTCTGCCATGTGTTTCTCCAATACTCGCGCGAAGATGTTGGTGATTGTTTCAAAGTACGTTTTTGCGTTTTCCTCAATGTGCTTGGGAGTATTTCCGGCAATGTTAATTACTCCTAACAGGTTTCCGCTCTCATCCAGCATTGGCCATGACATTTGAGATTTAATGCCTAGAATATCCAACCATTTTTTGAGTGACCCAAGGGATGAATCTGTTTCGACATCAGGAGCGAATATTGGACTCAGAGTTTTAGCAACCCTAACAATCAAATAACGGTCGATATTCTTGTCGGTCACAGGAATTGAGTCCAACAAGGCTCCCTCCTCGAAGCCAACATGACCAAAGGTCTTTAGGACATTCTCTTTCTTATCATATAGTGTTACGACTCCTTTGTCAAACCCAAGTGCATCAACCAATCCTGTAAGAGCACGTTGACAAAGATCTTTCAAGTTAGTAGCAAAGATAGACGCTTCTGCAATAGATCGAAATGACTCACGTTCTCTTGAAACGGTTTCCTCCGCTTTAGCACGTGCAGTTATATTTCTAGCAACTATGACTACGCTTTTTCCATCATCATGCATACTAACGATGGCTGAGAAACGTTCATTTTTGCCATTGATTTCTAATGAATAGTCGAAAGTTTCACTATTTCCAGTTTTTCGGACCAGCTTAGCTTTCTCTTTGTATACTCGACTAAGGTCTTCTGAAAGAATTTCAACCAGAGGTTTTCCAATAAATTGTTCTGGCTGGACAATAAGGTCCCCAACATTTCCTGAATAAAACTGAGAGTAGCAATCTTTCTCATCAATTACAAAAATAAGATCTTGCAATGATTGTATGACTGTCCTGTGCCGTTCTTCAGATTCTCTTAGGGCTTCTTCTGTCTGCTTACGTTCCGTTATATCAAGAATTGTACCTGTAGCTCTCTTGGTTCCACCATCTTCTTTCCACTCTTGAACTCTGCCACGCTCTAATATCCACTTATGCTCTCCCGACTTTGCAATCATACGATGCTCGGAGCTGTAGAAATCAGTTTCTCCGTCCACATGAGCACTCCATCTCTTATCCATAACTTCAATATCATCTGGATGGACAAGCTTCTCCCAGTCTTCATAGGATGTTCCCATCTCTTCGAGTGTATAACCAAGGATACCTGCGTAGCGTTCATCAAATTGAAACTCGTCGATATCGGCTCTCCAATCCCAAACTCCCAAATCTGCCCCTTTCAGGGCCAACTGAAGTCGCTCCTCAGACTCTCTCAAGGCGGCATCAATACGTTTCCGATCTGTGATGTCCCAGAATATACCAAGGATTCCTACGATATTCTCATCTTCATCTTTGACAGGAGCCTTAACTGTATGAACTTCAATTTCATTGTTGTTAATGATGTATAATTCATCATACTCCTCGACTTGGCCAGATTCAAGGATTCTCTTATCGCTTGAAAGGTATTTCAAAGTCAGTTCCTCTGGGAAGAAGTCGGAATCAGTCTTACCTACAAACGATTCAGGTGACACTCCAAAATCATCTGCATAAGCTGGATTGACCGCCTGATATACTGAGTTTACATCTTTGTAGAAGATTCTCTGTGGTAAGTTGTTGAGTAGATTGCGATACTTGACTTCCCTTTCACGGAGTTCATCTCGCATTTGTTTCATGTTTGTAATATTTCGAAGAAGTGATTGGATACCAATAACCTCTCCCTCAGCTTGAATTATTGTACTTGTCAAATGGAAGTGAAGCGTTGATCCATCTTTGCGAACTCCCATAGCTTCGAAACCTTCTGCTAACGTGCTTTCAGAAACTAAACTTTGGACGAACTTTAATCGAACATCTTCCAAGGAATCAGGATGCACAAACATCTCCATTTGTTGGCCGATGACTTCTTCTCTAGAATATCCAAAGAGATTGACAATATAATCATTGCAGTGAGTGAGAATACCATCGCTGTCCATTCTGACAAGCCCATCTGGAAGATTGTCGTAGAGGGCTCTGTATTGTGCTTCACTCTCTCGAAGAGCTCTTTCAGTTTCTTTTCGTGCACTTATGTTTCTCATACTGCCGATTGCCCCTATCGGCTTTCCATTGTCGTCATACAATGGGGATGCGGTCACCTCGACCACCAAGATGTGCCCTTCCTTGTGATACAACTCAAGATCAACTATGAGTGGTAGGTCAACCACCTTGCCCTCACTAAGACGAGTGAATACATCTTCAAATAGTTCAACCATCTTCTTGACGGAGTCGGTTGTTAAGGATTCATCCCACTCTCGAGCATATGTTTCCTCTACAGTGTAACCTGTCAACTGGAAAATTGAAGGGCTTAGAAATGTCATATTCATGGTCATGTTAAGAGTGAATATGACATCGGAAGTACTCTCTGCAATTAATTGATACTTGTCTAAGTGCTCTTTACTTTCTTGTTGCATTTCCACTGAGTCTGATTGTTTACTAACAAGTAGGAACATACCACTTGTTCCATCATGATACTCTATAGGACCTACAGAAACTGTTGCTAGAAATTCTTCTCCATTCTTTTCTTTGAACTCAAGTTCATGATTCTCTACAGACGTTGGTACTCCTTGCTCAACAAACTTCTTCTCATCCTCGATGAAGTTCCTGAGCTGCTGCCCCATCATCTCCTCAGTCCTATATCCCAACATATCAGCTATAGCTTGGTTGACATGCACGATTCTGCTGAAGTTGTCTACTACAACAAAGCCTTGATCAATTTGCTCTGTCAATAGATAGCAACTAGGAAGATGATCTCCTTGTAAAATGGTCATTTTATGTTCAACTCCGTAGAGTACTAGCTTCCATAGTGTGAAGATTTCTTTGTTTTGACATGAAATTGATGTTATTATTATTATTGTGATGATTGTGATGGAAAAAATAACAGGAGTGCCATCTCAACTCTTTCTTTACAGGTAGTAATTAGCGAATAAGTTATATCCATAGATTCCGGTGATGCGATAACCTACTCACTGAAGGCGGGAAATAAACTCAGAGAAAGAATTAACGGAACACGTTTTTCAACGGTCGCCTGTACAGGATACTATAGAGTAGAGTATCTTTCTTTTCTGCAGACAGCACCGCATGCAGTTCTATGTAGGTTTCAAGCAATACCTAAAGGAGTTGATAAAACTGAATAACTATCCCACTAAAGACCCAGTACTTGTAACATGCGGATTGCCATATGCTAGTGGGCAGATGCACATCGGGCATCTTAGGACTTATGTGCCTGCAGACGTTTTCGTGAGACTCCTAAAGAAGATGCGAGTAGATGTCACGTTCGTTTGTGGTTCAGACACACATGGCACCCCGGTCCTTGTGAAAGCAGAGGAAGAGGGTCTTAGTCCAAAGGAAACCTATGAGAAATATCATAAAATCCTGGAGGACACGTTTCCCAAGCTCAACATCTTCTTCGACAACTACGCTCATACCGACACTGATGAGAACAAACACAGGACAATCCAGATTGTTCAGACCCTAATTGACAATGGACACATCTACGCAAAGGAGATTGAAACCCCCTTCTGTGATACATGTGGTCGGTCTCAACCAGACCGATTCGTTCGAGGAGAGTGTCCTTACTGTGGCAAGGATGCACGTGGTGATGAATGTGATCAAGGTTGTGGCAGATACATCGAGCCAGGATTGATACTGAACCCTAGATGTGCAGTCTGTGATAATCCCACCCGACCCATCACCAGAAAACATCAGTTTCTGAAACTGAGTGCTTTTCAAGAATTCATTGGTGATTTCTTGAAGAACGTGGATGGTACAAAGAATGCAAGGAACTTTGCACTCGGTTGGGTCAAAGAGGGTCTAAGAGACTGGTGTATAACTAGAGACCTCGACTGGGGAATCAAGTTCCCTGGTGATGACTCATTGGTACTCTATGTCTGGGTTGACGCACCGATTGGATATATGTCGAGTACAGAACAATGGGCTAAGAAGATCGGCAAACCCAAGGAATGGGAAAAATTCTGGAAGCCCGGCAATGGTCGACTTGTCCATTACATTGGTTTGGATATAGTCCAGCATCACTGTATATTCTGGCCTGCAATGCTAAAGGGTAGCGACTACAATCTTCCGTCCGCAATTGTTGCATCAGGAATGGTCAAGATCGAGGGTCATAACTTCAGCAGAGGTAGGGGCTATGTAGTGTGGGTTCAGGAAGACTATCTTGATAGAGGTCTTGATCCAGACTATCTTCGATATTATATCGCTTCATACACATCTCAGACGAAAGACTTGGACTTTAGCTGGGATGCATTCGTAGATAAGGTGAACAACGAACTTGTTGCTACCCTGGGAAACTTCCTCTATCGCGCTATTCACTTCACTCACAAGCACTTTGGAGAAGTTCCAAAGGGTACTCTCGATTCAAAACTCAAGAAGGAACTTGAGAAAGCAATAGAAACCATAATAGATGCCGTGAATGAGTACGAGCTAAAGAAAGTCGCAGATGAAGTTCTGAGAATTGCTGCTGTTGGTAACGAATACTTCCAGTCCCAACAACCCTGGAAACTTGTCAAGGAAGACATGGAGAAAACAGGAGAAGTCCTGTTCAATGCATTAGCCCTTGCAAAAGCACTGGCAATTTTCATTGAACCATTCCTTCCATCTGCCGCTGAGGAAATCTGGGCACAACTCGGAAATGAGGCTACAACAATCCACGACTCACTACTTGATGATGCTCTTACTCCTCCTGAAGTGGGAATAAAGATAATCAAACCAAAGCCAGTGATTTCCAAGATTGATGAGGATCTCCTTGCAGAGCTCAAAGAGATCATTAGCAACAGAGTAGCTGCAGCTAGTGCAGCACAATCAGGTGAGGTTGAACTAAAATTGGCACCAATAAAAGAAACGATATCATTTGATGACTTTCAGAAAATAGACTTACGAGCTGGAAAGATACTGACATGCGAAAAGGTTCCGAAGAAGGATAGACTACTCCTCCTTGAAGTTGACATTGGTTTAGAGAAACGAACCATTGTTACAGGACTTGCAGAACAGTATAAACCTGAAGAATTGATTGGAATGACTGCATTGTTCTTGATAAATCTTGAACCCAAGAAAATTGGTGGAATTGAGAGTCATGGAATGATCATTGCTATTGAGAAGGGTGATGAGCCTGGTAGATGGCTTCCGGTCAAAATAGATGGTGTTCCTCCCGGAAGTAAAGCTGCATAAGATTAGAACAAAGAGGTGGATATTTCCACCTCAAATGTTTTTTCCCGCTGTTTACAAAGAAGCGAAGCCTTTAGTACGGTTGAGGCCTACTAATAATGCGGATGTCGACGAGGTATCATGGTAACTTTTACTATCATTAGTTTCCACACCCAATTGATTCTTTGTCGTCATCCGCCCCTTTTGTAGTCGTACTTTTTGAGGGCTGCTGAATGATAATCCAGCTGGTGGTTTGTGTCAATGTCGAACTCTCTGTATTTTCTCAGACATGCAGAAACTAAAATCAGACTTACAAAACCAGCTAGTGAATGGAATTTAACAAAGGCTGGACGACTTAGTACACAGGAATTAGTTGAAACCCAGGTCTTCGATAAGATGGATGGGATTATCCACTCGAGTGAAAAGAAAGCAAAACAAACTGCTTACATCTTTGCCAAAGCAATCAATGTTGAAACATACGAAGTACCTGAGATTGATGAGCTCAAGCGAAGCCATGCAGGTTCTTTGACAGATGAAGAGTATCGTGCTCGTGTAAGAGCTACTTTAACAGACTGGGAGCACATTGAACCTGATTGGGAGTCTGGAGAAAACGCTCTTTCTCGTTTCAAGGAAGGAGTCCGACGAATCAATATCATGTTTCACAACATGAACATCCTTGTGGTTTCTCATGGTCTTGTGCTGACTCTGTTTTTCAGTGATTTAGCTCAATTCAGGATGATTGCTTATGAGCGGTGGGCACAACTCAATTTTCTCAGTTGGGGATTGATCCGAAACAACAAAGTTCTCATCGATATCGTGTGAGGGATAGATACTCCGAAGCTTTTTTTTGTGATGAAGTTCATTCCTGCTCAGTGATTTGACATGGGGAAAATTACCAAACCAATGATTACATCATTTTCCAAGTTCAAGTCTGCATGGGAGAAGGATGCAGGAAAACCAGAGAACACCATCATGTACTACCTGATAGCAGCTCTGAATGTCGAAAAGGATCCAAAACTTGCAGATGCTATGATGACAGTTATTGTATCCAAGCGACACTGTATTGAGTCTGGAAGCTCTCCTTCTGGTTTCAAATTAGGCACGAGTTCCAAGTACTTTATTGGACAGTTTAAGCGCAACGTCAACATTGCACGTTCATATGTTGGTGGTACTAACAAAAACAAGTACAAGATCCGCAAGAGCTCTCTGATAATGACCGTTGTTAGCAAGAAGGAACATGGGAAGGGTCTCAAGATATTCATCCAGAGTGGTGGAAAGGACATGGCGACTCCTCTACAGCTCAGAAAGAACAGCTCCGGTCAATGGAAACTGACAAACTACAGCTCGGTCTGTACTGGCGTTAAGAAGACAGTCGAAGAAGAAGGCGACTTCTAGACTTCATTTTGGTTGGCCCCTCGGGGCTTACCTTTCATTTTTTCATCCATTCAATTCTAACTAGTTCTGATTTTCAAAGATAATCCTATTTTTTTGTTCATACGCACTATAAAGTAATACTTATATTTGTAATACTATTACATATTACTTGCTTACGAATTACAGTTCGAAAAGAACTGCGATGAGTTGGCGAGGAGTTGCAGGAAAAATGGCTGATGACCCATCGAATATCAAGACCCTCAGAAAACGAGGGAATGGAGATCCGGGACTCAGAACGCTTGATTCCCTGTACTACGACTATACTTGCGAAAGGTTAGGAAAATCGGAGGTGAGTGTAAATGGCACTTGCAAAGAATGAGAAGAGGAAGCTAAAACGCGCTAAGAAGTATCAGACTACTGAAGCACTGGCTTATGCATACCTCTACAGAAATTAGGGGTCGTGGTATTGACCATAGCAATTCTAGCTTACAAGAGGGGCGCTCGTGTTCCTGCCAACACGAGTGCTTCTCACACCTACTTTTGTTTATGATTTTCAATTTTTCTCGGGGATTTTATACTATCAGAGCTATACTCAAGGCTATGGAGGTCAATGTTGATTCTCACTTCATGCAGTTCATGATCCATGATATGAGGAAGCTACCTGAGAAGGATACTATGTACACAGCTGCGGTGGAGTTAGCAGAAGAGATCATGGAGGGTTTGTAACAGCTGCATAAAACCTTGACAAAGCTAGACATTTTGTCATCGGTGTTTATATAGTCCAGATTGAACAATACTGTGTAGAGTGAATTTAGGACAAGAACCAAGTCCACGAACTGACTCTACAGTCGCCGCGAGTTGCACGGAGACATGAAACGCCTGTTGGAGAGGCCGTAAGACGTTTCTGTAGGTCTTCC
>SDBS01002501.1_pt1 | contig 18319 bp, 13 predicted proteins | sample 2277091 | NCBI WGS metagenome assembly SDBS01 (sample SAMN10404972, study PRJNA504765) | marine sediment metagenome | isolation source: marine sediment core GS10_PC15, 163 cmbsf | place: Arctic Ocean: Southern Knipovich Ridge | collected 2010 | reverse complement strand
CTCGAGCGCCTGCCGGGCCTGCGCCAGCCCATAGAGATTGCGACCCTTGTTGAACAGTGGTGTATCCGGTGAATTCAGATACTTCGCCGATTCAGCCGGGTCCATCGCCCGTCCCCCAAAACCGATCACTGCCCCTGCGGCATCGCCAATCGGAAAGATTATGCGGTTGCGAAAGACGTCGTAATCGCTACCCCGATCACTGCGCTTGACCAGCCCGGCCTCTTCCAGCGAGGATAGTTCAACCAGTTCCGCGCCGGCGTTACGGAGCGCTTCCAGGTTTTCAGCATAATAAAATGTAAACGCCGAATCCCGGAAATACCCGATACGCACCGACGTTGCGCGCATCATCGCCGCGGTGATCGGCACTTCATCGCCGGCGGGGAATTCAATCGCGGCGGCAAGCTCGAAAACCCGGTCAACGTCCACATATTCAGCCACGATATCTGTCGCCCTGGCCAGGACCTGGCCAGCGTCGGGGTGTTCTTCGGGAGTTATTAAACCTAGGTGGCGACCGGGCAGGAATGAATCATCCAACCGGGGAATCGCACCGATCACCGGTGGGGCGCCAGCCAGTTTCAGCGACTCGATAATCACTTTCCGATGCCGTTCACCGGCCACCCCGTTTAAAATGATCCCGGCGACTTTCACTCGCTTGTCAAACGTGCAACAGCCCAATATTGATGCCGCGGCCGTGCGGGTGGCCTTGCGTACCTGATGAATGAGGATGACCGGGGAATGCACCAAAGCTGCCAGGGCCGCCGTGGAATGCGTGCCCTGCGCGTCGCGGCCGTCGTGCAACCCGCGATTGCCCTCGATCACCGCCACATCGGCGCCCGCCGCATTTTTAACAAACGACCGGACTATCGCCCGGTCGTCCATCAAAAATGTATCCAGGTTGCGGCCGGTCCGCTTAGCGGCCCGCCCCAGCCAGGCAGCGTCGATAAAATCCGGCCCTTTTTTAAAAGCGGCCATGGTCAACCCCCGACCCCGCCAGACACCGAGCAAGCCCAAAGAAAGAACGGTCTTTCCCGAATCACCGGCGGTCCCGGCGATTGTTATGCGCGGACACACCTTACTCATGGCGCCAATTATTCCGCAGGAATGGAAACACGCCAATTAATCGTTGGCGGCCCCCTCCTTATGCGGGATTTCGATAAAACTGCCGCCGAAATACGTGTACACACACTTGCCGGAATTCACCAGTTCCTTGATCGCGGCCTTGCAGGTTTTCTTGTCCGTCCGACCTTCATAGATCTCATGCATGGCCTTGATCAGGTCGGTCGGTTTAAGTTTCTTCTGCCCCTGCGATTCCTCGACCATTTTGTACATCGCGTTGGCGATTTCTTCCACAGGAACCATATCAGCCACAATGACACCCCTTTAATAGGTCAAATGCGCGGACCGCTTATAGGTCAATCCGGCATGCTTGAAATCGTCAATGTGTTCTTTCTGGAATTTAATCCCGGCCATGCGGAAGAATTTCGGCCAGGTGATCCGCTCGATCCATTCACCCATCCGCTCATACTTCCGAGCATTGGCCGCCCACAACTCGACGAGATTCTTGACCGTGCCGACAACCTCCGGCCAACGCGGCGGGTTGTTCGGAATAAACGGCACCGCGAGCTTGGAGAACATCGGCTCATGCCGAGCATGTGATACCTTGCCACCCAACCAGATTGAAATGCCGTCATTTAGCGGATCGTTGAGCGGCAACGAAGGACATACCGTATAGCAGTTCGAACAAAACATGCAATTTTCTTCGATAATCTCCACCGATGGATTGCCGTCGACGGTAGCCGGGCGAATCGCCGCAGTCGGACAGGAAGCCACAACAGAGGGGATCTCGCATTCCTTACGCAGCCGGTCGTGATTGATCACCGGCGGCCGCCGATGAATCCCCAGAATGGCAATATCCGAACAGTGCACCGCACCGCACATGTTTAAACAACAGGCCAGGGCAATGCGCAACTTCCCGGGCAACTTCATTTCGGTGAAGTACTCAATCAATTCATCCATCACCGATTTGACAATACCGGAGGCGTCGGTCGCCGCCGAGTGACAATGCACCCAGCCCTGAGTGTGCACGATACTGGAGATCGAGTTGCCGATCCCACCGACCGGGTGGCCGAGTTCCTTCAAATCCGCGATCAGCGGATCAATGCTCTTCTCGTCGGTCAGCAAAAATTCCACATTATGGCGGCTGGTAAACCGCAGGTACCCGCCACAGTATTTATCTGCCAGGTCGCAGTAATTGCGGATTTTTTCGACGCTGATCAGCCGCGGCGAGCCGGCGCGTACGGTAAACAGTTTGTCGCCGCTCGCGCCGACGTGCACCATGACGCCGGGCTTAAGGACTTCGTGGTATTTCCACTTCCCGTAGTTTTCCTTAATAATCGGCGGCAGAAATTGTTCATAATGCGGCGGACCAAAATCGGTCCTTCTTTTTGACATGTCTATCGCCATTGGCTACCTCATTATCTGAAAGTTCTTTTTTCCTCTACTGATGGACACCATGGCCATCGTTGGCTGCACTTACCCTTCTTCCTCTTCGTCCTCATCATCGTCGCCTTCCTCAAAGTAATCCTCGTAGAAGACATACGGGTTCTCCCGTGGGTGGGCTACCATTTCGGCGACCGGCTCCACTTCGATGGCCTCAAGAAAATTACCCAAGCCAACGCGCTGAATGAACTCGCCAACGCGCTCACGAGCTTTCCCTTCCTCGCACCACAGATCCCAGATACGTTCGACGATATCTTTGATCTCCTGGTACGGGGGCTCCATTTTGATAAACGGGATCAACACCGAGGAGAGCATCGCACCCTCGATGATCGGGGCCTTGGCACCGAGCAGGATGCAGGCGCCACGATCTTTGCCGGGGGCCAGCGCCTTGGGCATGGCGTTGATGCAATGCATGCAGTGGAAACATGAACGGTTGTCGATTTCCAACTCTTTGCCGTCCCACTTCATGCACTTGCCGGGACAATTGAGGACTATATCGTTGAAGATGTCCAACCCATCATCGGCATACTTCTTGACTTCGGCCTGGTCCATCTGGATATCGTCACGCCAGGTGCCGATGATCGACATATCCGAGCGCGCCACCGAAGCCACGCAATCGTTCGAACAGCCGGAGAACTTGAATTTGAACTTGTAGGGGAATGCCGGCCGGTGTAATTCATCCTGGAACGACATCGTGAAATCGTGGCAAGCAGCCATCGTGTCATAACAAGCCCACTCACAACGCGCCTGGCCGCAACAGCAACTGGGTGTCCGGACATCGGAACCCGAACCGCCGATGTCGAAATCAATCTTGGCCAACTCCTCGAAGATCGGCTCCAGTTGATCGGTCTTCGTTCCCAGGAGAACGATGTCCCCGGTCGATCCGTGCATATTGGTCAGCCCTGAACCGCGCGGTTCCCAGATATCACAGATTTGACGCAGGGCTTTTGATGTGTAAAACCACCCTGCCGGCTGGTTAATCCGCATCGTGTGAAAATGCGAAACACCCGGGAACTCGTCGGGCAATTGAGAATAACGCCCGATTACGCCGCCACCATAACCCATAACGCCGACAATGCCGCCATGTTTCCAGTACCCGATTTTCTCTCTGTAGGACTTTTCAAGCTGTCCCAGCAGATCGTTGGCCATCGGGTTTGTCTTGGCGGCCATCTTGATTTCCTTCACAAAACTCGGCCACGGACCCTTTTCGAGTTCGTCGAGATTTGGGGTTTTGTACGTTACTCCCGCCATACGTACTCCTTTATGCTTTGAACATCACGATTCTATAAATTGAACTCTTTTATTTCCGACTAAACGGCTGATTGCGGCATTTTCAGATCGCTACGATTTGTACACGGTCGCGAGTTCACCTCCGAGGTGGAATAACTTTCCCCAAAACGACTTAACACCCCGGCCAAAACACCGGCTACGTAATATTTTTCACAAAGAGTGTCAAGCCCATTAGGGTCAAAAAACCGCCAACCTGACAATTAATGCGCCTAACCGCCAAGCTTCGTTACTCCCACCGGCAGCACAGATAAAACCGGAGCCGTCCGCTGATTCTTGCACGCTGAAATACTCCGTTTTTTGCAAAAACCGGCGCCCGCAGCAGCATGCGAAAATGCGTCAGGTCGCCCGCTGTTATCGGAGTTTCAGGTCTTCTCGTATCTCCTTCCCTAATAATAAGTTACTGTATTGTCGGAGTTCACCTACATCCCCTTGTACGGGTTCGGCCCGACATCCTCGATGACTTCCAGAAAATCATCCAGAATCTTGGGAATCCGGTGGAATTCGGCAATCGGCAGTTCATGGATCTCGACCCGCTCGGGTTCGAGGACCAGTTGTTTCAGTTTCTCCTGTACATTTTCCATGCGCGTATGGGCCAGTTCGCTGCCGCGCACATAATGGCATTGATAATCGTCACCGCGCTTGCAGCCGATCAGCATGATGCCGTCAAACCCCGAGGCCAGGGCGTCACCAACCCAGACGACATTGATCGCTCCAATGCAGCGCACCGGAATGATCCGCACCATCGCGTTATATTGCATCCGCTTCGCGCCGACCATATCCAGCGCCGGGTAGGCGTCGTTTTCACACATGAAAACCAGGATGCGCGGTTTTTCATCAAACTCATCCGGAATATGGATCGACTTGATCACCTGCGAGGTCGCGTTGATGTTGTAGTTCTTAAACGAGATAATCCGCTCCGGGCAGGCGCCCAGGCAGATCCCGCACCGGCGGCAGCGCAACGGATTGAGCAGCGGCGTACCCTTTTCGTCCTCATCGAGTGTGCCGAACGGACATTCCTCGGTGCACCGCTTGCACTGAGTACAGCGTTGCATGAAGAAATCGGGGAAACTCTCATCCCCGGCCCGTGGGTGGACCGCTTGGCCTACGGCCGCACACTCGACTGATTGGATGGCCTTAAGCGCAGCGCCATACGCGTCATTCGTCGCGGTAGCCAGGTCCATCGGGGCGCGCACACAGCCGGCCGCGTAAATGCCGGTCCGACGAGTCTCGTAGGGGAAACAAATAAAATGCGAATCCGGGAACCCGTATTTCAACGTCGGAAGGTCGGTACCCTGCCGGTACGCCAGGTTCAGGATTTTCGCGCCAAGTTCGGCTGATTCCGCTTCTTTTTTCCCGTCGGCGGTTTTACCCTCGGCGGGCTTTTCCTCGACGGTTTCCGGTTCACCCTCGGCGGCCGGCCCCAACTCGTCCACTTTGGTGGTCGGGACCATGCCCGCCGCCAGTACGAGCATATCGGCTTCGATTTTTATCTTTTCGCCGAGTAACGTTTCATCCGCCTCGATGGCGAGACGGTCGCCGGAAATCACTTCAACCGAGGTGATTTCGCCTTTGGATAAAAAGACCCCCTCGTCCTCTTGTACCCGAGCGTAAAAACGCTCGTACTGCGCGGGTGAACGCATGTCTTTATAGATGATATACACCGTGGCGTCCGGGTATTTTTCCCGTACGTACAACGCCTGTTTGAGCGAAACACGGCAGCAGACCGCCGAACAGTACGGCAGATGCTCTTCATCGCGCGAACCGGCGCACTGGATAAAAACCACACTTGCCGGCGGTTTGCCGTCGGAGGGTCGCACCAGCTTGTCATCCTTGACCAACTGTTCCATTTCGATATTGGTCACTACATTTGGCGATTTGCCGTAGCCGAGATAATCCAGGTTTGCCGGGTCGTAGGGTACAAAGCCGGTGGCCTGGACTATTGCTCCGACCTGTATTTCTTCCGGCGCGCCGCCATTTTGTAAATTGACGGCGAACTGACCGGGCTGGCCGGCGGTCTTGGCCACTGTGGTGGATGTTTTTATTGTTATCTTGTCGTGGTCGCTGACTTTTTGAATCAATTCTTCGACCCCAGTCGGCTGCAAGTCGTGGTATGGCGGCAACTTGGGGAAAACTTTGGCAAATTTTGCCGCCCAGCCCCCGAGTTGAGCTTCTTTCTCCACTAAAACAACATCATACCCTGCCGCCGCGGCCGAAAGCGCCGAGTTCATCCCGGCAATCCCGCCGCCGATGACCATCACCGTCTTGCTGGTTTCTTCGTCAACCGGCTCGGGCGGTTCGGTGTTTTGCAACCGCGCTACCGCCATACGGATGTGATCCTCACCCAACATCTGGGTATCTTCGTCATCCGGCTTATGCGACCAGACGACATGTTCACGCAGGTTAGTCCGATCGACCAGCACCTTCTTGCCGAAATCGAACAAATCGGCGAAATAGCGCTGGGAGCAGGCGCAAACCGCCACGCGGTTGAGTCCCTCGCTTTTGATATCATCGCGGATAACCTGCACCCCTTCCGGGGAACAGAACACCGCATGTGTTTTGCAGACTGCGGGTTTGCAGTCCTCGTTGGTTATTTCCACGAGCTTGTCGACATCCAGGCCTTTGCCGATGTCGCATCCGGTGCAGATATATACCCCAATTTTTGTGTCCATTACTCACCTCCCCGCGCGGCAATGATGCCTTTGAGCGCGGCGCCGGTGGCATCCTGAACGGTGGCCGAAACCTCAAGCGGCCGGACCGCCGTGCCTGCGCCGATTAACGCGGCACCGTCTTTTTGCAGGAGGAAACCGTAATCGTCCATCTCGACATCGATCGGCGGTTTTTCCGCCGCCGTCGCCGGGACCATGCCGGTAGCCAACACCGCCATATTCACCGTGACCTGTTGTATTTTACCGGTCAGGGTGTCTTCGGCTTCGAGCGTGACATCGCCGTTACCCTCCGCGGTGATCTTGGCCACTTTCCCGCGCAGGAAGTGCATTTTCTCGTCCTGTTGCATCTTCACGTAGAAATCTTCCAGCCGGCCCGGGGAGCGGATATCGATATAGAAGACATAAATTTCGGCCTCCGGGTATTGCTCGCGAACGTACGTGGCCTGTTTCATCGAGGCCATGCAACATACTGCCGAGCAATATGGGAGGTGATTGTCATCACGGGAGCCAGCGCACTGGACGAAAGCAATGGAGTTGATCCCGGCGTCATCGGCGGACCGCTGGATCTTGCCGTCCGTCGGCCCGTCCGGGGCGGCCAGCCGCTCCATCATCACATTAGTGATCACATTGGGGACCTTGCCAAAACCCAGGTTTTCAATCTTCGTTGCATCATACGGCACCCAGCCGGTGGCCCAGACTATCGAGCCGACATTGGCGGTAACCGTTTGGGACTGCTGATCCAACTCGATTGCGCCGTATTCGCAGGCGTCTGCGCAGGCCTTCATCTTAGGATCAGCGGCAAAGGCCGGATCGACCACATAGCGCATCGGGTAAGCCATCTGGTGCGGGAGATAGATCGCTTTGGTCTTGTCCATCCCCCAGTTGTGCTCGTTGTCCCGTTCGATTTCACACACCTTGGCACATTCCCCGCAGGCCGTGCATTTTTCGTTGACGAATCGCGGGGTGAGGCGAATTCGGACCTGGTAATTCCCCGACGAGCCCGAGATGTTTTCGACTTCGGCCAGCGTCAGGACGCGGACGTTCTTATTGGTCCGCAATCGCTTGTAGTTGATCTCCACCCCGCAAAATGGCGGGCACAGCTTGGGAAAATACTGGTTCATGCGGGCCACTGCCCCACCCAGGGAGGGCCCTTTTTCGAGGAGGATAACCTCTTTGCCCACCTCAGACGCTTCGATCGCAGCGGTCATGCCGGCCATTCCCCCGCCCACGACCAGGATGGCTGCGGTTAGGGAATTTCCGGCTGGTGCTTGCTCTGCCATGGAAGACTCCTGCATCCTTTGTAAACTATCTCACCAATTCTCAACGCCGGCAAACGACAAAATTCACAAGCTGCATAGAATAATATTTTACCCATTCCAAGCAAGCAAATCGGGAGAATAGTTGTCAAAATGAGCCGATTTTTTGTCTGGGCCCCGGCATCCACACGAGAGCACACGGCACAAGCGACAGCAACAAAACCATTCCGCGTTTATGGCCCAAACTCCCGGCCTATTACCCCATTTCGTTGGTTTCCCTCATCGGGTACAGCACCAATAGACAAATAAGAGCGATTCTGTTAAAAATACGGCATCTGGCCCACCGGAAGAGTACAGCGTAGGTCGAAACCCCTGAGTCCCGCCCGGCAGGGTGGGACGTGGTTTCGACACGCGGCGACCGACAAGCAATCACACCCGTAGCCCACCGGCACGGTGGGTTTCATTTTCGCTGCCTGCGCGGTCGTATCTCTCAAAAAGTAAATGTCCGGCATAATACTATATAAATTTTTGTGGGCGGCACATGTCCACATGTGCCCCAGCGGGGAATCCACCCGGAAGCTCCCTGTAGCCCACTCAGAGCGCAGCGCCGGGGGAGTTTTCATATCGTTGCGGGTGGCAAGCGTATGCCAAAACGGCGGCGAGCTGGTATGATACCTATTCACTCACCCGTTGCGTGAGGTACCAAGTGAAAAGCCCGCTTGGAGAAAGCGGGCTTTTCACTTCAGACAAAAGATGATTCAGATTGCTCAATTACATATCCATCTCACCGGTGTACTTATCGGTGTGTTTCGGGTCGACCCGAATGCCGCGATACTGCGAGGCCCAGTCCTTCATCCCGTCCTCGGCATACGGCGCGGCATCCTCGGCATAAATCAGACTCTGGTCCTCGACACCATCCAGCCAGTAATACGTCCAAGCGCCGTGGTTCAAATCAGGGGCATCGTACGAGTCTTTTTTATTCGATGCCGTGGCCATGAACGTACCCGCTTCCGTGTCGCGGTGGAAATCCCCGATCACACAGGCATCAAGGGTCGCCAGCTTCTTTGTACAGTCGGCGGCATTGAAGTACGACATCACATAACCGTGCGTGACATAGTACAAATCGGACGAGATAATCGCCGAACCGTACCGCGATCTGCCGCCGTGTCCGGAATAACAAAACGCAATTTCGTCCCCCGGCTGGGCGTTGTCGATCAGCCATTGCAAACCGGCGGTGATGTCGTCGGCGGTAGCCGACAAGTCCAGATCCACCCGGCAGGTGAACCCTTCTCCCTGCAGCCAGGATTTCATCGCCCGGGCGTCATCATCGCAGTACTCCAAATCGTTGATCGTGCCCTCGTAGTTGGAGATACCCACGATATAGGCGTACTTGTGGGCCGGGTTGGGGTTGGGATCGCCCGAGGTGGTATCCGGTGGTGGTTTGGGTGGCTTCTTGTCCATAATCCCGTGGGAGACTTGCACTTGTTGCAGGGTAAAGTTTTCGACCACGTCCGGCGGTCGGGTTTCAATGAATGGCGGACGTTGTACCAGCATGACGGAGTGATCGGCGTTGGGCTGCGTCGGCGGTGTTTGACCACAACCGAACACCAACAACAACCCCACTCCCGCCAGTACGAGGGCGAGCAGGCGTTTCATCAGTACCTCCTCCAGAAAGGGGTTAACCGTTTATTATTTATAATTATAACACCATCCTTGATAAAAAACAAGGATAAAATGTGAGGTGGATCGGATGGCCATTACCTTGGGACGCGGTTCCTAAACGCGATTGGGCGCAGGGGTGGGTTTGTAAATCCGCCGCTGTGAGGGTATTGCCAAAACGGCAACAATCAGGTATGATACTTTTTCATTCACCCGTTGGGTGAGGTACCGGGCCAAACGGCTGGGAAATTGGAGCCTTATTATGGGTATGTGGCATAAGTATCAAATTGGCAACTATAAGCAATGTCGTAAATGTCATAAGGTGTTTAGCATAGCTGACCACCCATATTTAGATATGAGGTCGAATCCGTGCCCCGGCTGCAAGGCCGAAGATGAAGATAATCCTCCCATGATTAAGTGGCCTAGTCTTGGACAATGCAGCTTTGATAAAATTTATGAATCGCTCGCCACTGACAATGAAGAGCACCAGAAGATATTAATTGTATTCTTATGTTCGAATATGGAGTTTATTTATGATTCCTTTCTGAGGCGTCTCACTTTTTTATTCACCAAAAGTGCCGACTGTACTGAATTGCTATTTAAGAATATTGAAGGTATCAGACGTCGGATCCGATTGTTTAAAGAAATCACCGGAATTAGTCTTGAAGACGCTATTAGAGAATGCGGTGGGGGAGGATTTTACAACGACTGGAGCAATCTGCGGAAAGCCCGCAATGGATTCGCACATGGCAGTGAAGATTGGATTGTCAGCGGCGGAAAATTGATGCACTTGGGCCATGATAAAAAATTAGCAACAATATTTGAGGATTTGCCTTCAAAGATAAACTCAATACGTTCAGAATTCTTAAATGTGTTCATGAAAGTTAATAACTTCGTAATAGAAAATTGTCTGACCCAGTAGCCCGCAAGCATGGTGGGTTTCAAGGTCGGTGCCTGCGTCTTGAAATTCAGCAGAATCGTCTACAGGATTAATGAGGGAGAATTCGATCACCCATACCGCCGGCCACGGTTACGCCTCATGCGGGCGATCCCGACCAATCCGTCGTTGCCCTCACCGGATTTTTTTCAGCATCTTGTTGATTTCTTCCAAGTAAAACCATTCGGGATCAAACCCCTCCCCCAACCATTCGGTTAAATCCTCGTGCCGCTCATGTTTCGGGTCGGCTATTGCTTCCAGCAGTTCCTCAAAACCCCATGGACCGCCGCAGTCCTCGGGCGGACAAGCCCGTTTGCCGGCCAGACACACAGGATAGACTACATGCGCATCCGGTGGGCCGACTTTTTTTACCTGCAGCTTATGCATCCAGTCATCGCCGAAATCATACTCGTACTTAAAAGATTTGGCGCCGCTATCCACCACGTCGGACAATTTCACCAAACGCTCATCGTACGAATTCCTATTCCAGTCCGGATCAATTCTCGGATCGTGGGGAGCGTACAATTCATTTTTAATAATGAACTGATGCAGGTGCGAGTTGGTCCAACCCATGATTATCTGAATAACCTTATGCAACTTCGCGAGCGTAATATCCGTCGGTACCGCAAACCGTCGCCAGATCCGTGGTTTAATTTCCAACAACGATATTTCGACTTCGCAAATATCAACCGACGTTTGTGCGTTTTTCCTTTTTACCACTGGAGGCCTCCTAGCCGTACCGCCAACCCCGATCCCGCGTCGGCTGGGTGTTGGGTTTCCCGTCGGTGAGTTTGGCGGGGGGCTTGTCTTTGGGGGGGGGTGCGGGTTTTTTGTCGATGTCGGACATGAACACTCTGGTCTCTTTTTCCGGGGCGATGTGATATGATTGCTCGGCGGCGCGGATGATCTCCGGTTTTAAACCTTCCTCGGCCACCTGCTCGGTGAATTTGCGGCGGCCGTTGTTCAGGTCACGCAGGTAGGCGTTGAGCTGATCCGGCGAATAGTATTTTTCCGGGACGTAGGCGCTTAAATCGGCGCCCTCGGCCGAGACAATCTCCTCGGTGCCCAGGAAACTATCGCGGTATTGGTTGGTGCCGCGCAGATCGCCGCGCTGGATCGCGGCCATGGTGTTGATCGGCACGCGCTCGGTTTTGCGCAGCATCTTCTTTTTGCCCTCGGCCGTTTTTTCGATAATCTCGCCCATCCCACCCGTGTTGTATTGATAAAAATGCACCTTGTCGGGATAATTCGCCGCCAGGTCCATGATGATCTGATAAAAGTGGTTCACCTTGTGTGCGCGCGACCCGACGATAAACGGATCGGTACCCACCGTGCGCACCGATTCCCCGGCTTTCGCGGGATTCGAGGCGTAAGAGTGCGATGATTCGCCCCAGAGATAAGCCAGCGCCGCTTGAATCGGGGTCAACCGCTGGGCAAAAGTCATAATCGTATTGCGCCGGGTGATAAAGGCAAACACCAGCCCATCGAGTTCCTCAATCGGCGGCAAGTTTAGTGAGGGGTACCAGATATTTTTCATCGAAAACGGACCGTGCCCGTGCTTGATTTTCAGTCGCTTGCGCATAATCACCGCGCGGCCGTTGCCGCAGAGGTTCTCATCCAGGAAATCCGGCCGGCCGTCGGCGCCGATCATCACGTTTTCATACAACGCGCTTTTATGCACGAGGGAGATGTACATCGCCTCCTGCAGCTTGGCATCGACGTCGGTCTTGACAAAGTAATTTTGTTCCGAGCCGTACGCAACGCCGTCGCTTTTCAGGAAACAGATGTCATCCTGGCAGACATACGTTCGCTCACCCTTGGACCAATCCAAGCCCAATTGATGGCATGACCAGGTGCTTTTGCCGGTCGCCGAAAGGCCGAACAGCAGGACCCCGTATTTTTTCAGTTTGTTCGTTTTATGATCGCGGATAACGACGATTTTGGTCCCGGCATGGAGCCCCAGCATCCCCAGTTCGTCAGCCGAATACATCCCCTGCCGCAGGAAACCCTTTTTATCTTCGCCCATGTAATCGGAACCAAGAACAATATTCAACTTGTGTTCGGGCAGGACCAGCACCTGCTGGCGAATATGATGTTCCTCGGGGATATGAATCAGGGTGAATTCCGGCCCGGGGGCTTTGGTCACTGGCCCCATGGTGTGGCCCCACATATAAGCCAGCCGATGGTTTTTAATATCGGCGACCGACATGTAGAGGGTACATTTGGGATTGTATTCCGGGTTCTCCGCCATCTGCCGTTTGAGCCGCACGAACGGCAAAGTCTCTATCAGGTGTAAAACTTTTTCCAATTCGGCGGGGGCGGCGGCGATGATCTTTTTCTTGCCGTCGGAGAGGTGGAACTCGCGGACTTTCTCGCTGCCGAGATAACAGGTCTTGCCGCCGATCCGGCTGGAGACGGCCGAGCGCCAGCCCCAGGAACCGAATCTGGTGCGGACGCCGGTCTGGATCGCCGGCTCGCGCAAATCTTCCAGGGCGACATCGCGGATATTCGGCCCGTTTAACCGGCGTTGTAGGTCGCGGTAAAACCGGTCGTACATCGAAACATCATATATCGAATCAGACATCAAACACTATTCCTTGGGGAGGACTTCATCCTCATTGAAAAAGAAGGCTACCTCAACTTTAGCCGTGGCCGCCGAGTCCGAGCCATGGACCACGTTTTTTTCAATCGAGGTGCCGAACTCGCGCCGGATGGTTTCGTATTTTGCCTGGGCCGGATCGGTGGCGCCCATCAACTCCCGCCAGCGTTCGATGGAACCGTGCCCGCCGAGGACCAGCACGATTATTGGCCCGGAGGTCATAAATTCCACCAACGGCCGGTAAAACGGCTTACTTTCATGGACCGCGTAAAATTTTTCGGCCTGCTCCCGGGTCAATTGCAGGGTTTTCAAGCCGCGAATAGTCAGTCCCGCCCGCTCGATTTTATCGATAATCCGACCGGCCAGTTTGCGGCGTACGCCATCGGGTTTGATAATACCCAGTGTATTGGCCATGCTATTCTCCTACCCCATTAACTCGCGCACCCGCAATTTGATCGCGTCCGGTGGAATTGCGGCGACGTTGACTTTATATGGTTGCGCAACCCGGAACAACTGGTGGAAGTTACGGCGTTGCAGGTCTTCGGCGTCCACCGATTCGGCCAACAGGTACGGGTTGAAAAACGGCTGCGTTTTAAACGGCGATAACCCCGGCCCGTCGGGCAGGCGATACTTACCCTCGGCAACCCATTCGAGCGCATCCTCCACCGAGAGTTTCTCGATTGCCGGGGCGTGGGGTTCGTAGTGGAGCAGCGCCACCACCGCCAGACGGGACCGCTTGACATACCGCCGGGGCCCGTGAATCCACGCCGGGTCGACCATCGCGCGGGAGTCAGTCGAACCCCAGTAGCAATACGGTTCGCCTAAATCCAGCGGACATTCTTCGGTCAAGCCATCCACGTTGGTCCAGTCCGCGCGGGTGGACACAACATTCTCACACTTGCTGCGATCGAAGATGCGCGCATACCGTTCGTTGGTTTTGGCGACGATTGTTTTAAGATAGAATTTCCGTTCGGGGGCATCGGCAATCGCCTCGTTGCCGCGATAGCGGACGAACACCCAATCGTTGGTCAAAAACCGGGCGTCCTCATCGTTAAGCAGCCGCGTGAAGGTCGAGCCGCGTTTCATGCCCTTCGGGCCGATCAACGCCAGCCCCCGCCCATTATAGTCGACACACGCCGCGCGGACACCATGCACATCCAGCAACCGCTCACTGGCCAGCGCCGCTAAAGCCAGCGCCCAACTACGCACCTGGCCGTAATATGTCGTGTTGAATAGAATTCCCGTGCGCATCTCGGTGTTGAAATACCCATGCGGTGTACGGCCGGGCACGCCGTCGACCGCATAAATAACGCCATGCGGTTCCAGATCGGACTCCAGTTGCGCGGGGTAGAAATTTTCAACCCAGAAATCGTATAAATGCGGGACGTTCGTCCGCAGTTGGATGATAATGCCATTAATATTGGCGTTCCATTCGAAATACCGGTCGAACGGCAGCGCGGATTCGGCCTCCTGCACCAGTACATCGCGTTCCTCGACCGTGACCTGCGTGTCCACCGGGACGTTCTCACGGGGGTCACTCATGAAATTCTGCAGGGCCACACGTTTGAAGCGGGGCGATTTTTTCAACCTGGCCATCGCCTCGATGATCCGGTCGGTACCTTCCTCGATTTTTTCCATCGAGGTGGCGTATGACAAACGGATGTTGTCATCAACGCCGAACGCGCTGCCCGGCACGATGGCCACCGCGGCTTCCCGCAGGAGATAATAAGCCAGTCCGTACGAGTTACGGACCTTCATGCCGCCGTATTCGGTGTTGTAATAGGCCGAGATGTTGGGGAACAGATAAAATGCGCCTTGCGGCTTGTGGCAATTGATGCCGGGGATGCGCCGCAATTTGCTTAACATATAGTTGCGCCGAACCTGGAATTCGGCGACCATCCGGTTGATTTCCGCCTGCTGTCCGGAAAGGGCTTCGGTGGCGGCCTTCTGTGCGATAGAGTTGGCGTTGGAGGTCGTATGCGACTGCACAATGGCCATCGCGGCAATAATCTCGCGCGGTCCGGCGGCATACCCAATCCGCCAGCCGGTCATCGAATAGGCCTTGGAAACGCCGTTGATCGTAATCGTCTTTTCTTTAATCCGTTGCGACAGCGAGGCCACGGCGCGGAACTGATAATCGTCATAGATAATTTTACTGTAGATTTCATCGGCGATAATATACAATCCTTCAGCTACCGCCTGTTCGCAAACTTCCCGCAACTGATCGGGATTATAGGCCGCGCCGGTGGGGTTGCTGGGATTGTTGAGGATAATCGCCTTGGTGTTAAAACTGATATTGGCTTTTAACTCCTCGGCGGTCAGGCAAAAGCCGTTTTCCTCACGGGTCGGAACGATCCGCGGCGTGCCCTTGACCATCAGTACCTGCTGCGGATATGACACCCAGTACGGCGCGGGGATGATGACTTCCTCATCGCGGTTGATCAGGGCAACCATCACGTTATACAGACTATGCTTGGCGCCGGAGGAGACAATAATCTCCTGGGGGTGGTACTCAACGCCGCAATCCTCGCGCAACCGCAGACAGATGGCTTGCTTCAGTTCGAGGATTCCGTCGTTGGCGGTATAGCCGGTGAAGTTATCATCGATCGCCTTCTTACCGGCGTCCTTGATGCCGTTCGGAGTGGGAAAATCGGGTTGACCGGCGGAGAAATTGATGACATTAATCCCCTCGGCCTGCATTGCCTTGGCCTTGGCGTCGATACGCAAAGTCGGCGAGAGTTCCAGACGGCCGATCCTTTTGGATATCATCACTTATTCCCCGTCCGGAGCGGCGGTCTGTTCACCGGTGGATTTATACGAAAGTTTCTTCAACCAGTCTTCCAGATCAAAACCGGAGAGCGACTTGACCACCGTCGGCAGTTGCGCCATCATTGCGGCCACTTCACCGGTGATTTTCGAAGTGCCCATTTTCCCGTCGTTGGAAACCATCACGATCTTGTCGATCTTGGCAATCGGCGCGGCCATTTCGCGGGCCAGGTCGGGGAGCTTTTCGAACATCATCTGCAATAGCGCCGGCGGGGAATAGGAGTTCCATGATTCGGCCTTCTTGCGCAGTGCCTCGGCTTCGGCCTCGCCGATTTTCTCGACCAACTCGGCTTCGATCAGTCCCTGCACGCGCTTGGCCTCGGCCATACCCCTGGCCTCGGCTTCCAGCCGGTATCGCTCGGCCTCGGCGGGTTTGCGGACTTTGGCCTCCAATTCCTGCTCGACGCGCTCAATCTCTTTTTTCTCCAACTCGATGTCCGAATTTTTTTCGATTAGCCGGACCTTGGCCTCTTCGGTTTTCAGCGATTGGTTAAGCTTGTGCCGTTCCAATTCGTAGGAGAAATCCGCGTCGGCTTTGCGGCGGTTTAATACGGTCTGCAGCTCGGCCTTTTTTAACTCCATCTCCTGGTTGGCCTCGGCGACCCTGGTGTTGGCCTGGATTTTGGCGATATCTCCCTCTTTTTTCGCCTCGGCCGATTTGATAATCGCATCACGGGCGGCTTCCGCCTCGGCGACCTCGGCGTCGCGCCGCGCCTCAACGATACGGGGCTTGCCCAGCGCTTCGAGATATCCTGAGGGGTCGGTGATTTCCTTTAGATTAAACGAGAGCAGGTTTAAACCCATATTGGTAAAATACTCGCCGATATCCTCAAACACCTTGGCGGTGAAACCCTTCCGGTTCTTGTTCAATGATTCGAGATCCATCGTCCCGATCAGCGCCCGGGTCGAACCCTCCAGGGTCCGCAGGGCCACATCGCGGATATCGGTTAAGGGCTTGCCCAGAAATTGCTCGGCGGCCAGGTGGATCGACGCCTCGTCGCTGGCTATTTTAACCTCCGCGGTCCCCCGCACCGTGCACCGGATGCCGTTCGTGGCAATGGCGTCCTCGACGAGGATATCCATCGGGACGATTTCCAGCGGCAGGACCTGCGCCTGCTCGGTAAACGGGTTGACAAATGTGCTGCCGCCGATCCGGTATCGATAGCCGATTTGCCGCTTCGAGCCATCGGGCATGGTTATTGTTCGCTTCTTCCCCCCGGAGACGATTAATGCCTCATTAGGTCCCACCTTGCGGTAGTTTTTCAGCACAAAGATAGCGATCGCCGTAATAACCGCTACGGCGACAATGACGATAATAATCAGGGGGCTCACGATTATGTCTCCTTCATAACGATTAAAGGCGGCGGTATGCCGCCGCCAAATAACTAATTTCACTTGGAGGATAGCATTTTAGTCCCAGAAAAGTCAATAGTCTATTGTCAGAAATAACGCCGATCCCACTTTTGTCAAAACCGCAAAATATGGCTGGTTGAAAGGGGAACATTTCTATTTCTCCGGCTCCGCGCGCAGGGCAAAATTTCAGCTTAACTTAATGCACCAACGCCACTTATATCGACCATGCTCCGGGGCTCACGGAATGTGTTCCCCGCGCATATTCGATAGGTTATGTACGATAATTCCGCCCTGCCAATTTGTCGATTTGGCCCCTATTTTTTATGAATCCGTCGAAAAAATGCGCCTGGGGCTTCCCGGCATATTGTGATGTTGTTCACAAAAACAGCTGAATCTATGCTCTGCTGTCGTGGTTGCACCGGAGTGTTCGAAAGATGTTCCTCTTGAAACTAAAGCAATTGCCCCAGCCGGTCCCAGCGGATGCGAGAGGGGAAATGGGTCAGATTGTAAAACACGATGGAAAATAACGGGAAGATGTACGGGCTTTCCCACTTGGGAGCGTTGAGGTCGGGCGCCCATGACCAGTAAATGCCAAGACCCCGACCTTTGATCAAATCCTTGTCCAGAAAGCCCCAAACTCGCGAATCACGCGAATTGTCGCGGCTGTCCCCCAGGACAAATACCTGGCCGGGCGGGACGCGGATTGGAGTGAAATTATCCCGGTTGGATAAACTGGCCGGGAGTATCTTGGGATCGGTATAGGCAATTGTCGAAATGGCAGCTTCTTCCCGGCCATCGACATACAGGACCTTATCGCGCATCTCGACAACCTGTCCCTCGATGGCCACAAACCGTTTTACATAGTCCTTGTTGGGGTTCAACGGATATTGGAAAACGATGACATCTCCCGACTGCGGCTCGCGGAAATGGTAGCTGAACTTGTCCACCAAAATATAATCGCCCACCAAAAGCGTGTTTTCCATCGATTCCGTGGGGATATGATAGGCCTGCACCACAAAAGTGCGTAAGACCACGGCGATAATCAAGGCCACAATGATGGCCTCGATGTATTCGCGGCGGGCCGAGCGGATTTTTATGCGTACCATAAGTATCTCTGTCTTTCCGGACCCCGGATATATAATTACCTTAATTGTAGTATCGGCGGCAGTGAGGCCGGCTTTTAGCCCCGAACGCAACGATTATTTGCGATCTTCGGTCACGATCACCGCCGATT
>SDBS01002500.1_pt1 | contig 18319 bp, 29 predicted proteins | sample 2277091 | NCBI WGS metagenome assembly SDBS01 (sample SAMN10404972, study PRJNA504765) | marine sediment metagenome | isolation source: marine sediment core GS10_PC15, 163 cmbsf | place: Arctic Ocean: Southern Knipovich Ridge | collected 2010 | reverse complement strand
CAATCTCAAATTCAAGACCAGTCGTTTGAGAATAGCACCCCGCTGCCCTATTATTCGTCAATCCCTTAAGAACTGCGAATATATCTGTTATCGTGGCATCTTCAGCAGTTGAATCCTGACTGGAATATAGAAACAGCCTTGGACCGTTAGCCAATGCCCATGCTGCACCGGCTTGTTGATCAGCTATTAAATCACCCGGCAATCCAATACCATAAAAGTTATTATCAACCAAAACAGCCGCGTCCAATGCTTGGGTTACGGTCTCACCGTTTTCCCTTTCTATAACCTTTATTTGTTCCGGCACAAATGCTTGGCTATAAGCAATAGATGCAAGCTTCCCAACCGGAGTATATGAAGGAAAGATAGCTAACAAATCTGTCAAACTAGTATAAGTCTCAACTCTGGCAGTCGCTTGGTCATGCTCATGAACTATGGCAAGAATACCAAACCCTTGCCGTGTGACCGTGATATCTAGGATTTGGACGTTAATATCAACTCTATTATCTAATTCAGTCATGTTTCACCTTAAGAAAAATTTAACGTTTCCGTTGTAATTTGTTCACCAGACTCAGTAACTAATAAAAAATCGTTTTCCGATAAAAGATTTACAGCGTCCAAATCTCCGAAGTATATAATATCAGGATTAGTGACACTGGTGAAAAAGTCAGAATCCTAAAATGATGTTTGAGCAATCCCCTCAAATCTATAATCGATTGTTGCCTGGTGAATATATTTATCATCATCAGTATTTGGCATCACGCCGGGAACCGGTGTCTGATTAATCGGATTAAAAGACATTTTTTGAGCTGATAACAAAGCTCTAACCGGAGGCAAATAAGCCCTGTTCACTAATTGTTGAGCGTAAAATTTAGCTTGCTGCCTGATAGCCGCGCCATTTTCATCGTAAGAATCAGTATAAAAGGTAAATGATATATTCCATTTGAACGGCTGATTATAAATATAGCTTAGTTTATCAGTTCCGCTTTCGTTAACCCTTTCTAACGTTTTCCATGGTTGACCCATTGTCGGCTGAGCTAATGAATTTATCGATACAAATGGTCTGACTCTATTAAGACTAAAACCTTCCCAATGCGCTTGAGGCTGATTTATGCTGTCTATTTGAGTAACAGGAAGTCCGCTGCCAAGAATAACCCATGATTCTATCGCATCCTCAATGGCTGAAAAGTCTGTTATCTGTATAATTTCTTGAGTCATTCCACAAAAACCGCTTTACATCCTTGAATTAAATCCCAATCATTTATGAATTTTACTTCGTACCAATGGTCTTTATATTGTAACTGGTCCCCAAAATCTAAAAATTCATCTGTTGAATCAGGTAATTGACCAATGTTCACAGGCAAAACCTGAATAAATCGCCATGTTTTATCTCTCAACCCTTCCGGAAGTCTTGAAAATTCAGCGTCCCCAAGAGGCTGAGTCCTTATATTATCTATTACTCTGGTTTCATATTCTGATAATCCAGATATGTTTTCTCCCCTGCTCCCTTTCTCAACGTCTTTTCTTCGTCTTCTGATAGTGTACGGCCTATTTTTGTCACCATCTAACTTTTTAGAGGTTATTGTTACCAAACGTCTTATTTCTCTATCAGTTGGCATTATCCAACCTCAAAATCTATTGATTGGGTTAACCTGCTTTTGTCTTTTAATGGTTGTGCGCTACCTTTTTTTCTTATTGTTGACGGGGCATTTGGTGCAAACTTTCCAGTTGTATTTATTGCTTCTTGTATTTGATTTCGATGTGTTTGCCCTATCATTTTTAATGCCTGTTTTCTGGTTTTCCTTCCTGCTAATATTTCTTTTTCCTGCTCGTCTACTAATCTTCCAAGTTCTGCTTCGTTTTCATCAAAAGTACCACGCATAAACGGTCTTGACGGGATTATTATTTCATGCGGTCCCGTTACTCCTGAAACAAAACCTTCTCCTTTTTTCAAAAATCTGACTTCTCCACGTTCGGCGGATGCTTCACTTTTAAAACCAAAAGCAGTTCCACCAGGATGATTAATTACTGCTCCGAATTCATTTATTGACGCTATTTCTGCCAATGTTAAATCATCTTCCGGAAGTTTTTTAGCCCCGTCACTAGCAACTATTCCAACGTCAACAAAGCTGAAATCGTCTTCTAAATGCTTTTTATATCCTTCCCATCCACGGTCGATAATTTCTTGAGACATTAGCACACCATGAATTTAATTTGAGGTCTCTGATTCCACCAATACATCATTTGTGATCCATATTGGTTCGCATTGGCCAAATCATCAGCAGTAGCGTTATTTTTAGCCATCGTGTTGGAAACTGAAAAAGCATCAATCGATACACCGGACAATGAACCTGTACCAGCCGGGTTATCTATTGTAAAAGCCGCTGCCCAAGCTCCTGCATTGACCTGCAATTGCCTGATAGCGGCTGTTCTTGTTGCCAAATCCCAACCTAAACCTGAAAATTGGGAACTTCCAGGAGAACCACCGTTTGGACCGGTTTTAAACTTAATTGGCACTCCTGAATCAGCGGACAGAAAAAGTTGATCATGAACCCATTGAAGAATTGAATCTTGAATATCAGAATCGAATTGAGCAATATCATCTTTAAAATAAGCCGCCCGATTCATTATATCATCAAAATCTATCCAAAGAGGCAATTCAAAATAGGTTGCCATTATTTAACCTTTTCCTTTAAATCTTTGATTTGTTTTTCAAGAGCTTTTTTCTCACCTTCAAGAGCTTTTATTTTCTTTTCAGATGATACTTTCAAAGACTCGATTTCCTTACTAGATTCTAAAACTAAATCATCAAATTCACCCTTAGCAATTACAAGAGCTTTTTTTAATTCAGATTCAGTACCTGCAAATTCGCCGGAAAGGGTTACAATTTTCTCTTTCAGGATTTTAACTTCTTCCAATACTCCACCGCGAGAATCAACTAATTGCTGAATTTGTTCCTGATTTGCAACTTTCACTTTTTTTAATTCTTCTTTGTGCAAATCTTTTAATTCAGAAATTTTTGTTTTATAAAGGTCTTTTGCATCTGAAACATCTTTGGCCTTATCGATAGACTTTTCATCTTTCTGTCCGGCTTGCAGTGCTTCTTTTGGTTTTAATTCCTTATAAACCCCTTTTTTAATTCTAGCTTTGTAGCCAGGGTCATCTTCAAGCGTTTTCCTATGAGATTCAAGAATTTCGTTAAAGCCTAAATTAATAGGATATTTGACCTTAGTTTTCCCTTCTTGAATTTCATATTCCCATGTCCCAGTGGCCTTGGAGTTTAAAAAATATTTTTTATCAGCCATTTATCTCCTTAAGGGGCTTGGATTGAATAACGTCTAACAAGAGCCTTATTCCTGATTATCTTCATTCCTGCATAATAATCGTAATAGGGAATTACCATTGAAAGACCTTGAAACTGAGTAGCAACAGGTGTTAACTCCGCTGCTTTCACGAAACTATATGCCTCTGTATCGTTTGGTAGTAACATAAAGCCGGCGGCGGCTGAACTGTTAAAAGCCCCGTCAAAATCAAGGATAACCTGTAGTTGTGTCACACCGGTTGCCCTGCGACCTTGGACTGATGTCAGATAATCGTATGTCGTTTGGGGGTTTGACCCACCAGCACTCGTATTCATATAAGTTTTGAATAGAGCATTCATTGCTAACAATGGTAAGCACAGAGTAAAACTTGATCTGTTGCTTTCATCTAATCCATCATCAGGAAAATAACCACCCCAACGCCCTTCAGTTCCAGTATGGATCGCTATTCTGGCGTCGGTAATATCTTCAATAATTTCACGACCAATTTTGTTGATCCAATATTTCAAAGCTGCACCGGTTGAAATACCATTAGGATCCGCTACTGTATCAGCAACCGCGGCAGAGTCAATACTTGAATCCATTAATCCAACAAGATTTGGATTTACATCACTTGCATTAACGCCAAGCTCGTTCATATTCTGAAGATACGCCCGTCTTACTGCTCTGGCTTTTTTGGCTTCCAATGGAAGACCGGCAAAGTTTGCAGCATCCAACTCTTGAATATTATATTCAAGTGAACCACCGCCCATTTCAACATTGATACTGTGCTCAGTACCCGAAATATGAGCAGTCGGAAGATCCTTAGCTGATCCAGTTATCCGTTTATAATCTCCCTGCAGGTCATCAAGTTTAAAAGTATGCTTTGTAGCACCAACCGGAATCATCGTATTTTGTAACTTTGACATCCAATCTATATTGCCATACTGAACATCCCTCATAACTTGGTCAAAATGTTCTAGCTCTCTGTCAGTAAAAGCAGAAAGATCATCCATCGAAACATTATCAACCGAACTTGCGCCATAATCTTCAATGTTTGTTTTGATACCTTTATTAAGTATCTGTTCAGTTGAAATATCAACGCCATTCAAACCGGCAATCTCTAATTCAACTCTTGTTAAAAGGTCTTCGTACTTCTTGACCTTTTGGTCATCCATTGACTTGACTCCAGCATTGAATCTAAATTCACTGCTTTCAGCAAGTCGGCCAATGGTTTCCTGTGCTAATTTACCCATCATTTCTCCTTATGGAAGTACCACTTGGTGCATTGCCAAATCAATAGCTACTATACCAGCAGCGGTGATTGTCTCCGCAAATTTAGCGGGAATAGCGTCACAACTCGCCGTATCCGCAGAACTATAAGCCTCGCCAATGACTGAAGTTGTTCCGGCCACAAATCTAACATAAACAACACCACCCTTTGCCGCGGTAGAACCACAATTGACATACCATCTGCCTGATTTTGCGTAAGGGGTCAATGCGTTCTGAATGTAACCACCCGTAGCGGTTGACCCCTGTGTCCTTTCCCGGTTTGTGTTTTCTACTGCTAAACCAAGAATAACCGCACCGGTTGCACCAGAATCGTCAATCATCACATCGTCATCAGTTGCACCTTGAGCTACAAAAAACCCTGGGAGGATTGCAGTTGCAAGTTCATTTCTACCGGTTAATACATCACCAACGTCAATAGCCTGATAATCAACAGCGGCACCAGCTCTTCGAGTCGTGATACTCCTTGTAAATGTACTTTGGCCCATTATGCCCCCTTCTGTTTTTGGATTAACTTGTTGCGTTTCAATGCCCCAATGTCAAGCTGTGATAATGAAACTTTCTTGTCGGAATCCATTGAGCCACCATTCTTTTTAGCCGCTTTCAACTTTTCAGCCGCTTTATGCAAATTCTTTGCATCTTTTGGGTTCTTCTGGATTGTTTTATAAGCGCCCTCAATCTCTGAATCCTCATACTCATCAGTAGAATACACCTTTTCAACGACCAGGCGTTTTCCAGCTTCAGGAGTATCAAAATCTTCGGTGATTTCATGAGATTCGGCAACCGCTTTTACATCTGACATTTCCTTGATTTTTTCAGTTGCTTCATCAAGGGACATGGTGTTTTTAAGCTCTTTTTCAAGCTCTTCGTTTTTTGCTTTCAATGCTTTGTTTTCACCGCTCAATTCACCATTTTTAGTTGATAAACCACCGGTTTTATCATCAAAAGACTTTTTCTGATTTTCTAGTTCAGTGTCGAACTGACCAATCAGGGCTTTTTGCCTGACTATCAATTCTGATACAACACTGTCACTTTCATCAGCATATTCAATCGGGGCTTCGTCCAAGCTGTAGCCCTGACCTTTTACAGCGTTCAGCGTTCGCTTCATGCGTACCTCTTTCTTTTTAGGTTTTTGCTGTGTGTCCAATTCAAAAATGCGTCCGTTCTCAGAATCGGACGAGTCAAGGCTGAATAATTCAGCCCCTTTTGCTCTCGGTGAAAAACATCCGATTGCAAGATGATTGGGAACGATATCTTCAAATTTTACATTCCCCTCATTTACTTCTATAGCGTCTCTCCAGTAACCGGCTGATGTGCCAAGTTGCCCGGAATCAACTACATTTATAGATTCCTTAGTCTTTAATATTACGCCATCAATTAGCCAAGTTTCCCCGTCTATTTCTTCGATTTCAGGCTTCCCTAAAGTCGTACCGTGTGAGCTTTTTTGTACGTCTTCCGGCCCTAATAAATCAGATGGATGTCTGATTGTAATATCAATAGGAACTGCGGTATTTTTAACTTTTTCAAGCTCATCTAATGAAACATCTGCGAAATATGTCAGTCCGGTTTTTTCATCAACATATCGAAGTTTACCGACCTTCATTATTTTAGCTCTTGCGTGACCGTATCCATTTTTATCAATTTTTAACTTACAATCATCAACACTGAACGGGTTTGTTATTAGTTTCATTAGTCAGTTATATATTCAAAAAGTTCAATAAACGATTCATGAGCAAGTTTAAAAATGTCGTACATGCAACTAAGAACAAAAGCGATGGCCACCCAATACTCTGCCATTATCAGTGATAAACAAACAACACCAGTCACATATAAAAAGAATGCCCTGGCTTGTGCTAATACTCTGTAATTAGTCGGCTTTACTTTTTTCAAGGCTGCCCAAACACCAATCAGAATTGAACCACATAAAAAAGCTTGCCAATGGTTTGCCCTTACAAATATTCCGACCGCTTCTGCACCTGATACCAATCTACTGCCGTCAAAACCGTAGGCATTACCCGTGATCATCGAACCTACTGTCATGAATAATATTTGCTTTATCTTTTTTTTCATCTTTCTCAATTATTAAGTCGTACGCTTTTGATAATTTAATAAGTTTTGGAGTTATATATTTAGCTTTAAAATCTTTATAACCAAGCCCAAACAATGCCCAAGTCAACAGAACTGATAGACCAAAGAAAGCAAAACTTAAAAAGAAAAACGAAGCACTGCCAAAAACATCATTTCCTATTAAAATCATTGCTCCCAATACTGACCATCCGCCTATAATTAGAAATCTTCCAAGTAAATCAAATGTTATCTCATTAGAAAATAATATTTTCATCCAAGAAGAAGTATAAATAAATAGTGCAAGATACAACGTTGAAGTCTCGGCTACTGATAACGCATAATCCGGTGGTATTAGATTATAAACATATACTGAATAACTTGAAAATGCAGATAACGGGATAACAGACAAAACCCTGTGTATTTCTCTGGGATTTCTGTAAATTCTGATTATTTCTCTGACTAAGAATATAAGAGCTTTCATATTAGTCCTTTATGTCATCAATTTTATCGGCTATTGAGTCTTTTAAATCCTCCGCCGTTTCTCTGGTCGCTTCAATTGCATCACCTGTTTTTTCTGTGATAAAATCTTTGAAATCTCCAGCATCATCAATGGCGTCTTCCCTGAAATATCTTCCAATTGCCGGGATTGTAAAATTTGACCAGTACTCTACTATTGTAGAATCTTCAAAGTTTTCGTCATAAATCCTTTCGTAGGAATACTCAGTAACGGCATAAATAAGCCCAAATGCTACGGGGACAGCAAGCCCAACCGCTATAGCCTTAGTTATGAATTTCAATGTTTTAAATGAAAATACCACGAATATAAAGTTAAACCAGGTAAGAAACCCGGACAGCCATGTTATAAATTTAGCTTTTTCTTTATTGATAGATTCAGTTTGAGTCATAAACTCGACTTTCATCTGTCTCTGGTTGCAAGTCGAGTTGAGTTTTAATATCAAATGTTGCTGATTGACACCGGCTACATCCTTGTAAACAAATCCGATTATCTCAGGACAAGGCGCGTTTGATTCAATCACATTACACGTATATTTCTTTTGTGAATTGCCATCAAAGGGAACGTCAAAAAAGAAATATGGTTCGTTTTCTTTATTCTTAGGTATGAATGTTATTGTTATCATGCTATCATCCTTTGCTGTTGTGGTGGTAAGTCTGATATTGGAATTAGTCTGTAACTTCCTCTAAAATCATTATTCTTTTTAAATCGCCATTCAGGTAAAAAACTAACGATTGATACACATCTGTCCTGAATATCATCGCCAGCATTTCCTCTCTGTCCTGCTCTTTTCCCTTTAGTAACCATTATTGGGGGGTCTGAAAACCTGAAATAATAACCTTTCTTGGACGACAAATCATCTAAAACAACATGGTCTTCTCTTACTCTCGAATCGTTTGAGTCAGACCATTGGTAAAAATCCCACCCGTTTGATTGACTTCTAAACTTTGTTAACGATGCATACAATTTATTTGTTTGGTCCCTTGCTATTCTTTTTAAATCACTATCAGACTTTGACATTATTTTAGAAAGTTCGCCTTTCAAGAAAGAAGTTGAGTCACCTCTCATGACTGACTCCATAATTATATTTTGCATTGAATTGATCGCAAAATCAGGTATGTCTTTTATTAATCTGACATTCCAATCAGTCCAATCCCTTAAAACCCCACTTAACCAAGGTTCATTTTTAAGAGGGTCAACGCCAAGGACAAAATTAACATTCTTATCATATCGTCGTTTGTGAACTCTACTAACGCTTTTACTTTCAATTTGAACTTGTTTTTCAACTTTGTTTTGCCATGATAATGTTCTGGGATCTCCGTTTAATGGATATGATACGCCGTAATATTTTACTCTGAATTCATGAAACTTTTTGCCGATGCTTTCTTCAACTGAATCATCAAAACTGATTTTCTTTAAATTGATATATTCGTGCTTTGTCCAGGCTGATAATTCTGGCTCTATTAATTCTTGATAGAGTTTTATTATCCGGCTGGTAACCGGTTTTAATCTCGACCTGTAATTATCATCTAATGTCATGGGAAACTTAGCCCATTGTTTAGTTGATTTACGGTTTTTAGGCATTGATTAATAATTGATAAAGGATTCTCCCTGCTCTGGTAGCAGTTCCTTGCCTATATTCCGTCTCTTTTCCGTTCTCGTTGATAAAAACTATTTTACGCTCCTTGTCTTGTACACACAGAAATCCGTAGTAATGGTCATCACCTATTAATATAGAAGCGTGTTTTAAAATTTGTTTTGAGTTTATTTGTGCTGATTCGAAATTGACGTTCGCGAGGTTGGAATATGTCAGGTCTGCTCCGGTTATATTACATCCGGATAAATTGCACCAAGCCAGATTAGAGTTGGCCAGTTTTGCTTTCTCGAAGCTTGATCCTGTGAAGTCCTTACCTTGTAAATCTAAACCTGATAGATTTTTTCCGGTAAAATCACTTTTCGTATTGCTCCGATTCTTTAATATTTTCTCTATTAATTTCTTGTCTTTTTCTGCCATTTTTGGTTTAGACTTCCATGTCTTTTAAATGCTTCCTTGCATTAAATTTAACTATAATTAATATAAACTACTATTGCAAATAAAAACAACCTTTTAGTTAACTATTTTTGTTTAATGTTGACTGATTGTTTCAAACAGTATAAGTATGGTTTATACTGTTTAATTTTATTAACCGTACCGAGATTAAAAATGAAAGATCAATTCGTGACAATTAAAGAAATATATAAATATTTTGGAATTTCCAGAACAACTCTTTGGAGAATAAGGAAAGACGATAAGACTTTTCCAAAATGTTTACCAACGGGCAAGAAGTGGAAATTATCAAATATTGAGGAGTGGTTAAACACAAAAACAGTTCACATTGTTAAATAATAATGGATTGAAAAATGAATGAATCTACTTACGACCAGCTTAGAAAAGATATTATGTTTTTCAGTGAAATATGTGAAGATGACAGAAAAATGAATAATCTGAATAGTGCGTTAATGGCATATAAAAAACAGAATTTCATATCATTAACTAATTACTACAGGTGGTTTACCTCCGTACCATACTCACACCTTAGACCTGATTTTGATATAAAAGACATAAAATACGTTGACCCTGTTTCCTGCTATGATTCTATCGATAGAATAAATTACAGAATTACATCAAAAGATAGATACGAAAAGTCAGAGGATAGAATTTTATCCATAAGAAACAGGATAATAAATCTTAAAAAAGAAAGATATAAATTATCAAAAGTATTAAGCATGTCACATAGAACTCACGACTCACGACAGGCGAGAACATCATATGACGGTATAAAATATCAAATAGATATATTCAGTAAAAAAATCAAAAGTCTCGAAAATGATCTAAATGGGGCTGTAAAAAGAATAACTTTCGTTAAAAATTTAAACTGATTCAAATATGATTGTAAAATTATAATGGAGGATTGATGAATAGCTTATTTTTATCAGGATTTTTAGCCGTACTAATTTGTGTATTTTTCATCATACTTTTGATTTATGATGTTGTAAAAGTTGCAAAGCCAAAAACACTATTTACTGACAAACATTATTTCCAGATCGATTTATTAAAAGATTTTCAGAAATACGTCTAATTATTACCAGAAAAAGGCGTTATATGTGCCGGTTGATGTTGAGTGTAATCCTATCACGTGTTTTATGATCATGTTGTCATAGAATGGATTCATCAATTATAGTTACAATGGAAGCGTGAGTTAATTCTTGCTTAAGTTCAGCTTAATGCGTGGACATGCATATAGCGCCACATTATATAATGAAAAATTAAAGGATGTTCAGAAATGAAACTAATCATAACAGTACTAATTATATTTTTAATTTTATATTCAGGATACAATATATGGCATGCTTATTACTATCAGAGGGTTGAGATAGAACAGGAATCTCACCTTTTTAACATAGAATAAAAAGCTTACTACGTTGGAACCAGTGTATATGTCTGGAATTATCCTGAGTATAGCAATCTAATCATTGAGAAAAAATTTATTAAAACTGTAACAATTGATTATATCGAGTACGAGAAAAATATGCAGATGAATGAAGCTATCAAAATCAAAAATCGTATCATTAAAATAATGGAGTCTGAAAAATGAAAAAACTATTAATATGTTTAATTATATCACTATTTCCATTAATCGCGATTTCCTCTGAAAAGATGAAATGTAAGATTTATAAATACGGTGAGATTGGAGGTATAAAAATCATTGCCAGGTGTGAGAATAGTAAAAGAATATGTTACGTTTCTGAAGATGGTGGAATTGAGTGTGAATTTAAATAAGAGGAAAATTATGTATATAGTAAAAAGGGAAACATTCTTAAAAATGCCAGAGGAAACAATTTACTCACTTTATGAACCGCAATGTTTTGATGGATTGCATATAAAAATGGATAGTTCCGACATGAGAAATGACTGGTTCTATGAATGTTTAATAGGAAATATTAAGCACTCAGGAAGTGACGATCTTTTCCATAATTGCGTATCTATGGAATCAGGCGAAAAAATTGGTCTTGAGTTCGATTCTGAATTTAGGGACGGTTGTTTTGATGAAAAACAGCTATTCGCAATTTATGAAAAAGAAGACGTTAAGCAATTAATAGATAGGTTGAGTAGGTGTTTGTAAAATGCAAATTGAAATAAAAAGGTAACCATGAACATACTCTGTAAAATATTCGGCCATAGAATGTATTTTGATTCGTGGGACGTTTCAGGTCCTTCTCATTGTGTTAGATTTAAATGTGATCATAAAAAGGAAGCTATTAAATGGTCACGGCCGCCAATGCCTAAATATAAACCAGCTAAGAAAGGATAACTATGTGCTGGATAATTCCAACGGCTGTAATAATATTTATCTTATGGATCTACTAACACATTAAACTAATATATAATCATGCAAAAACAACCAACTGAAGATCTATACGGAACATTAGGAGTTGATAAAAAAGCTACTAAAAAAGAACTAAAAAAAGCGTACAGGTATCTAGCTAAAACATATCATCCGGATAAGGTTAACCAAAATCCTAATCTATCAGATGATCAGAAAAACGAAATGATGAACAGAATGTCAAATATATCGATGTCATACAATATACTGTCTGATAAAAAAGCCAGGAAACTTTATGATAAAACAGGAAAAGTTGAAGATTTAATGACTTTTGATGCTGAAGTCGATAATTATTTAACCGGAACTATTTCAGGGATTCTAACCAATAAATTTATCACCGTTAAAAACTTAATCCGTGTTGCTGAAAAAATATTTGGTGATGACATTGCAAAAATATCAGGACAGATTATAGAAGGAAAAACTTTTGGAAAAAACCTTTCTGAAATTTTACTGAAAAAATGTGAGCCATTAAAAAATGATTCCAAGAAAAGGAAGAAGCTTAAAATCAAAATGGAATATATCATTAATGCACAAATCGAAGTTCTAAAACATCAAGTGGAAGACCTTGAACATGAAAAGAAGGTTTCGGAAACTGCTTTCAAAAACCTTGAAGATTTCATGGATGACAATGACGAACGTATGAATATGTCCGGTTCTAGTGCCAGGACTACATTATCCCGAAATCAAGGATCTGCGACATTTAATAATTCAACGGGATGGAAATAATATCAAGTTTTTCAGGTGGAAGAACATCTGCTTATATGACAATCAGACTTAAAGAACAATATCCTGATTTAATACCAATATTTGCAAATACAAGCCAAGAAAATAACGAAACATTGGATTTTATAAATAAATGTGATAAAGAATTTAATCTCAATGTTGTCTGGTTAGAGGCCAAAATAAATTCTGAACATGGCAAAGGTACAAGATATAAAATAATAAATTATCAGAACGCCCATAGGAAAGGGAAAGTGTTTGAGGAGATGATTAAAAAATATGGGATACCAAATCCAGCATATTTACATTGCACAAGGGAGTTAAAACTTTCCCCGATCCAGGCATGGATAAAAGACAATATAAAAGATGATCACAAAATGGCGGTCGGTATAAGACTTGATGAACAGGTCAGAGTATCAAAAGATGCAGTGAATAATCATTTGTTTTATCCGCTTATTGACTGGCAAATAATAAAACAAAAAATTAACGAATTTTGGCGCTATCAAAAATTTAAATTAGAAATAGACGATTACCAAGGAAATTGTAAAGTGTGTTTTAAAAAAGGTGAAAGGAAACTTTTAATAATCGCTAAAGAAAACCCTGATTTTTTCGATTTTAATTTAAAAATGGAAAAATACCACGGGCTGTCAGGCCACAACGTGGATGGTAATAAAAGGGTATTCTTTAGAAATAATATGAGTGCTTCACAATTGATAGAAAAATCAAAAACTAATATAATTGATATGATGGATTTTGTCGACACCGGTTATTATTCACCGTGTTCAGAATCCTGCGAAGCGTTCACCGATATATAATAATCTATTTCTTGTTCCCACAGTCCTTTGTTTTTGGATGTTTCTTGTCCATATCCTTGGAATATCCCATTTCTTTTTTTCTTTTCATATCGTGCGCTTTGTAATCACCTTTTTTCTTTCCATAATCCATTTTGTCTTTTTCCATTTTATACTCCTTTTAAATCTTCAATGTTAAACATTATTTATATAAAGCGATTGAATCAATATGAATATCGTGCGAAGCGTTTCCAGACAACGGATGATTTAATCTTACTCTTACTTTCCCAACGTCGCCGGACGTACCAACATAGTTTATGCCATCATAAACAATGAAATCTTTATTCGTGTTCGCAACGTCGCTGTCGGTTCCGGTTTGAGAAGCGAAACAATCCCATGCCGACGTTATCCAATTCCAAAGCTCAATACATACATAATGTGATAGACTCCCGTCATAAGCTAAATAAACATTTACATAATTAAAACTAATAATATCTATAAAATCAATAATTGCCGTATACCCCGGAGCCGATGACGCTTCTATTATCGTCACCTTGTTACCGTCGAAAGCTGTTTGTAAATCTTCAACCGCCCCGGTCAACGCTCCCACACTTACTGTTAACGAATCCGCAGTAAATTTAGTTCTTATATCCTTCCAGTCATCCTGCCCTAAAACCCTGCTTATTTCCTGAATTAATGCGGTATTTGCTAAACCTCCACCGCCTTCCCATTGTTGGGGAGATATTTCTATTTTACCAAGTGCTAAATCTTTCAGAAGTTTTTTAATGAGATTGTCTAAGTCTTTCTTTAAAACATGTTTGGATAAATCGAGGAGGTCTATTACTTTTTGAATATCGTTGTCGGTAACAATAGCATCGTTTCCGGGTTCGCCTATTTCTCCTTGTTGGCCTGTTTTTCCGGTTAATCCAATTAAACCATGGATTCCAATATCTCCTTTTTCACCATTATCCCCTTGATCTCCTTGCGTACCTCTGAAACCAACAGCACCGGTTTGCCCTAGTAGACCATCTCTTCCAGGCAATCCCTGAAAACCTTTTTCCCCTTGCCTTCCATCTTTACCGTCAACTGGCTTGGTATACACCTCATTAAGTTTTTTAATCGCTTCGACTGTTATTTTAGAAATCAATTCATTAGATATTACAGCGTCTTTTCCATCATCACCTTTTAATCCATTTATACCATCCTTTGGCACTGGTAGACTATTAAGTACAGATTCGATAATCGGCTTTAAAGGGATTCCGGATATGATTTTTTCAATAGCTTCTTTCGGGAGGGATACCCGTTTGAATATTTTATTGATAATATCATTTGTGATCTTTTCTTGATGGTCGGGGCTTATCTGAATTATTTTAGGTGGCATTATTTCCAATCAAGTATAAAGGTTTCATCGTCTGCAGACTTATTAGCATCTGCCAGATTTTTCTTTTTATCATCCTGACCAGGATTTTCTATTTTTTCTTTTAAGTCTGCTTCCCTTATTAAGTTTTCTGTTTCCTCCCTGTCTAATTCCATTTGTTCTTTTGTTTCTAAATCTTTTTCAAATGCCTCAACGTCGAGCGCATCAATAGCACCAACTTTTTGTGAACCACCCGTAAACTTAGCACCTAAGATATTTATTTCTGGCATACCTAAATCAAATATCATTGTGGCAGTTTCCATATCAGTTTTTTCAAGTGTTGCTTGCTCCATTGCTGATCGATATTCAAGTTCGTTAAATTTAAACCCAATATCTTCAATATCCCATTTCTGTTCCAGTGACACAAACCAAAGCATTTTTCTATACATCGGTTCGTCGCGGTTTTTCTGGTTCGCGGTTACATGGGAGAACCAAACTTTCTGACTCTCTGCCAATGTAGAGCCACCTAAGCCTCCGGATTCTTCAGAGAAAATAATAGGAACTGGAATTTCACAAGCCATTCCAACATCGCGTCTTATATCACCCGTTATTTCTGAAGTTCCGGTTACCGGAGTACCAAGCCTTTCAATTTCATCATCTTTGCCAATGACATTTGCATTTAATGAGTTTCTTAATTGCCATTGTGCGTTCACATATGCCCTTAATCCTTCAAGGTCTTTCATATCCTTCAGGCTGGAAAACTTCATAACATCCATCACAAAGCCTTGAAGCATGGAAGATGATGATTGGATCCCTATTCCATATCTTTTAATTGTATCGTATATTGTTTGTACTGTTGGAATATCCCAGGTTATTCTTCGCTGCCTTTCTCTGTCGCTTAAAATATCATCAGAGTCATATGTCGGGTATCTAATTAGTCTTGATTCATGACAATCGAATGTTTCAGCATTACGGTATCCGGCAAGTGATATTTTATAATGCATTGGCTGACCTGGCTTTTCTTCTCCAAGTAAACCGTATGATGTAATAGGCTGCGCAAAATATCTAATGACAGGTCTGAAACTGAATATCTTTCTAACGTTATTTTCGTTTAGTGGTTCATCCGGGTTTCTTCCATCGTCAATATCAGCAAACAAAACACCGCCACCGTAGTTATGTTTTATCCCTACCATTTTACGGCCAAGTGCTAACCAGTTGAAACGATCGTCCATTTCTTTTTTAATTTCAACTGCTTTTTCAGCATCATTATCAGATGTCAATTCAAATCCTGCCCGGGTAGAGTCATTCATATTTAATTTAATGACTCTTCTGACTAATGAATTTTGATAGAGATTTGTCAGTTCTTGGTAAGTGAATTCGTATGGTGGTAGATAATAAGTATTGAATGTAGGATCGCTATTTGGCCCAAAATTATTAGACTCATTTGCCCAACCGCCAGAAGGTGATGTCTGGGCCGATAAACTGTCTAATGAAAAGACATTTGAGTTTGATTTGATTAATTCTTGTTTCTTGACAATTATTTGATTAGCTTTTTGAAGCTTTTTCCTACTTTTTGTTTTTCCCATTTCCTTATGATATCAGTAGGTTTAATGCAGTTCTTAACTAAATGAAGTCTGCCCATTTTCTACAAGGCTTGTAATCTATGTTTGGAACCTTGATTTTATAAGTTGTTTTATATGGAAAATTCAAGAAAACAACCTTTCCTGGGTAAAAAAATCTTGAAGCTTTGTCGTATGCCATAGCAGCTTGTTTTTCTTCTACCCAACGACCTAAAAAAATATTCTTACCGTTAATAGTTATCGATGATTTAAACATATCACCATCCATTGACGCCCCTTTATATTTTTTACGGTAGTCTGACATTGAGTTCAAGGTGTTTTCTTTAGCGGTGCAGTTTCTTAGATTCACCTTTCTATTGTCAAGTTTATCTCTATTTATATGGTCCGTAATATTCCCATCATTTTTTTTAAAGCCTAAAATTTGTCTGTGAATTAAGCCATTTTCATTATATGCGTAACCCTCTTCGTTAATCCAAATTCTGTGAAGCCTCAAGGAATCGTACGCGCTTCTGTCTATCAATATCTCTTCTTGTGAATTGTGGACAGGTAAATATATGTATGGTTTCATCAAAAATAATATAAATAGGTTGACCCTGCCAAAACAGCAAGAAATATAAATATTAATGGTTTAACTATAACGTATTTTATTGTCTTTAGCACGATAATTAAAATAATGATAGCTAAGATTATAAATATTATTGATAATGTTGGCATTTTATCCCTTATTTTTTAAATTTTTCATTCTAAACCACTCTTTAGGAACATTGAATGTATTCCCTGAATTCATTACTGTTATATCACACCCATAATCTTTAGTACATTTGAATTCATCCATGTTTTTAAATTCGTACGTCAGTCCTGTAAATACTTCGTTAACTTGCAATTGGATACCAGTGTAAATTAATGTACTGTCAACCCATGACTCGGGTATATTCTCATTAATAGAATTCATTAACCCAAGTATTACGCACTTAAAAACTTGTGAATCTTTGCCTAATGCATTATCAATCCCTTCGTATTTTAAACGACTATTTATATTATCTCTTATTTGGTCGTAATTTAGTTTTTTCATTCTATCCTTTTTATTATTTTTTCTAACTCTTTTATTAACTTAATAACTAACGGTGTGCCTAAAAATTCGCTTTTATTGTCAATGTAATTATAAAACTCAGACTCTTTTACTTCTTCTATCCATGATTCTGGAAATTTATTTATTTCTATTTCATCATCATCGAAGACAGTACCATCGTGATCATTTAGCCAATAAATAGACATTGTATTTTTTACTATTTTCCTTACATCCTCTTTCGTGATCGGATATTTGATATTTAATCTGTATTTGGTCATATTATCCTTAGTTTAGTTGTTGTTTAGAAAAATAAAAATGTTACTGTTTACCTTGATATCCAGTTACCGGTAACTAAAAACGTTCTCCAACCTCTTACTTTTACAACTTTGTAACCGTTTTGTTTTAGCCTTTTTCTCCATATCCATTTTATAAGTGTCTTCATCTTATACCTGTATTATTTTGGCTGCCATCCTCGTTGATCATGTTCATGTTCCCTCGTCTTTTCCTTCATTGAATAGAACTTTTCACCCTGTATTATCTTGAATTCATGTTTCTCCTCCAGCTCCTTCTTGGCTTTCTGGAGGATATCAATCATATCATCTATCCAATAGGTACTTGCGCTTATTTCCTGATCGGTTGCGGAAATTGTAAAATTAGCATCTTTCTCATGCTTTGTTATTTGATGAATTTTAATGTTAAAACACTCACCTTTAAATATTTTTGGTTTTATCATTTGGAATCACCTATTAAAAATATCCAAGATCGATAACTCAACGTTAATATGTTCAGCTATTCCGGTAGTCATGTCGGCATGGTCATCGAATTCATTATCACCTAGTTTATTGTGTTTTCTCATTAATTCAGCGTATTTTGGCCAGCGTTTAATCCAATCTTCAGGAAAGTGAACAAAACGCATTATAGTATTTGATTCTGAGTTAATCCGGGCTTGCTTGTTTTCTGACTGATGAAACCATTCGATCGATATTTTTTGCCACTGTTCAGGATAATCCTTTCTTAGTATTTCCTCAACATTCCTAGCAAATCCTTTACCACCGTTATTTGATTCTACCAACACAATAACATTTTGTCCTGTTTTATTTGCAATATCAGCTATAAATTTAGCTGTTTCTGGTTCGGTTATTTCCATCCCTTCTTGATTTCCGTACACGTCAAGCATGTAGGCATTTTTAACTTAAAACCCGGTGCTGTCT
>SDBS01002499.1_pt1 | contig 18320 bp, 53 predicted proteins | sample 2277091 | NCBI WGS metagenome assembly SDBS01 (sample SAMN10404972, study PRJNA504765) | marine sediment metagenome | isolation source: marine sediment core GS10_PC15, 163 cmbsf | place: Arctic Ocean: Southern Knipovich Ridge | collected 2010 | reverse complement strand
GCAGTATATACTACGATACCAAATGATGGAGATGAGGTTGACCACCCGCGGCTACGAGCTGGACCGGTCAGGCAACATTCCGCCGGCGAATCTGCTCAGATACATGGAGCATCTCCGCTGGCTGGCCCTGGATAAAAAGTCCTGGGATCTGACGCAGTTGTTCGCCAACGGCCGCTCGGTGGTGGTGGTGGCCCAGAGACTCGAAGTGTTGCGCGAGATCGGTGTCGGGATCGAGCTCGTCTGCACCATGTCTCTGACGCACGTCGGGCAGGCCAGCATGGAGCTCCTTTACGTCCTCCAGACGGCCGGTTACGAGGAAGTGGTAGCCCATGCACTGGTTTCCTTGGTGCACCTCGACAGCAAAGGCGCCTCCACCCTGCTACCGGACGGCCTACGACAAAGCCTCCGACAAAGCCTCCGACAAAGGATGAAGAGCGGCGCCGGGAGCTTGGATCGCGAAAGAATGAATCTCCCTGATGCCCCGGGAGACGAAGCGCCGGCCGACGCGTGGACGAGGAGCATTCAGGTCCGGCCCAGTGACCTGGACCTGCTCCGGCACGTCAACCATGCCGTCTACCTCGACTATTTCGACGACACCCGCTTCATCGGCGCCACGAACGGTTACTACGGAAACGACAGCCATCTGGCGAAACGGCCGGCCCGGCGAATCGCTGTCGAGTACCGAGACCAGGCGGTATTCGGAGACAACCTCACCGTATGGAGCTGGTCATCACAAGATGAGCATCAAAAACCGGGCTTCGGCTTCGAGCTGAGACGAAAGGGGGAAACCGATCTCTTGGCAAAGGCGCGCATCGAGGTTGACTAGACCGGCATCTATTTCTTTCTTTTGAGCCAGTAGCGTCTCCTTAGTGCTTAGCGCCGCTTTTTTTACCTGATCTACTTTTACTGTTTGTGAAGAATTAGAAGTTTGAAACTGCATTTTTATTCCTTCACTTGTTACAGCTGTCCATACAGTGAACCAAGTATAGGATCTCATATATTCATTAGATGCTGTATGATTAGGCTCCATAGAGTATCTACTTTCTGCGAACGCTGTAGAACCGTGGAGTGTTTGTAAGTCAAAACTATCAGATGAACTATCTCCACCTACTTGTGCATTTGTAATAATAAGGTATTTCTTTCCAGCTATAAAATTTCCTGAAGTTATCTCTGCTCCAGTAATATCAGTGAATAGTGCGTCTCCAGTATGTGTCTGTTCTGTAGTTTGTTCTACAAAAGTGTGATTTACTATTGCCATTAACTTCTAACCCCTAGCAATAATTGGCTAGAGTTTAGACTAGAATTGTTCAAATTTTGCATTGTATTGCACTCCTATAGCATTGTATTGCATACTTTAGTTAGGCATGATTCCTATTTAAGCATAAAATTACAATTTGATGATATACGCCACTTCAAAGAATGGAGGTATGTTATCATGAGCCAAATTACCTCCAGTATTTGAAGTAAAACCACTTCCTACCAATATTGGTGGTTCTTGATCTCCTAAATCAAGTCCATTATTTTGTAGTACTGTTGCTGAATTAACTCCAGTAGTTCCAAATCCAGTACCTTTAGGAATTGTATGATCGTGAGCACCTGATAGTGGAGTATGTTTATGGCTTGCCATTTGAGCTTCTGTTAAAAGTACTGTAACAACTCCTCCCGTAACACCGGGATTTGTAATATTTGTATTTACTCCTCTGACAAACTTATCCAACAGATTAGGTCTTCCACTTAATCCATCACATAATGCCCATCCACTTGGAATGGTTGATATTGTTCCTGCCCATATTTGTATTATTCCTTGTGGTACTCCTGCTCCCTGTGATGTGTTTGGTAATTGTATTACTGGCATATCATTATCCCTTCTGGATGTATAGTACATCCTTACATCTTGGTAAATTATTATGTGGTAAACCTCCACCTTCAAAACTTATAGCTCCTACAAAATGAGTGGTTCCCATTGGTACTTCAAAGTCTCCTATAATAGATGCTGATCTTGCTGTATTAGCAAAAACTGATCCAGAAAGTCCTTCTGATTCGTCCAAACCATCATGTTCATGGTCTGCTATAGTAAATGCATGTCTATGAGTATTCATGTTAGCTATTGTAAGTGTTACTGTTGCTTGTCCTCCAGTTAAACCGGGATTTGTTACAGCGTTTGGTACACATTTTGGAAATACTGTTCTAAGGTCTGGAGTTCCATTATTTCCATCACAAAGAAACCATCCATTTGGTATTGATGATAATGTTCCAGTCCATACTGCAATGGTTCCAGTTGGAACTCCTTCACTTGTTACTCCTAAAACTGGCATGATTAAGTCACCCTCTGTATATACGCTAATTCAAAAAACGGAGGTTTGTTTTCATGTGGTGAATTATTTCCTTCAAAACTAAAATTTCCTTGAGAGTTTGTTGTTCTGAATTGATAATTACCTGCTCCAGTATTTCCTCCCAACCCAGTACTTCCACTTCCATTATTTGCTGGACTATTTATACTCATCTCATGGCTATGTCCTAATCCTGAAGTATCGTGATCATGGCTTGGCATCTCTGACGTTGTTATAGTATGTTGGTCTGCTCCTAATTCTGTTAAAGGTTCCGTCGCTGGTGGTGCTCCCCTTGTGAACAATGCTATTAAATCTGGAGTTCCTAATGTTCCATCACATAAATTCCATCCTGAAGGTATATTTGATAAAATTCCAGACCACATAGTTATAGTTCCTATTGGATGTGATACACCTCCTTGTGCATCTAAGTCAGGCATGATTACTGCTCCTTTCGACACCAAGTAATAACTTTATCGGCTCCCGTAATTCTTTGAATACTAACTCTATATTGTTCTGTTGGTACCCAAGGGATATAGAAAGCTGGTATACTTTGAGCGTCGGAAATTAAAACGTCTAAATATTTCTTCATCTGACTACCATCATTTGGATCTTGTATAAAAACTCTGATTTGTACAGAATCTCCATTTAATAAATTATCCAAATAAACCCAAGTTGCATAATGTTTTAAAGCTGTTATATCAAAAAGATTCTGCTCTCCTGTAGTAGTTGTAATATTACCGTTAATACTGTTTAATGCCATGTTAAATTATAGGTTTTCTGCCTTTTAAATATATAAATTCTGTAGGAAGTCTTCACCTGTAGCAAAGTCAGGTCTTGCCTCTTTTTGCGGATCATATCCATAATGAGTGCAATATCTATGTAAATAGTGCTTTACCAAATTGAGGTTCATATAAGATGTATAATCATGTAGTGTGTTATTTTCATACATTTCTCTCAATTTATCTACGTTTTTTTCAAAGTACTCGGAAAGCATAGGAGGATTATCTATATGTGGAATATATTTAAAATCAGTTTTTTCATCCCTCATTAATCTCAAATGTTTTTCACATAATGATAAAACAAGCTCTATTTCTTTTCCAGTAAATCTTCCCCTCATCTCAACATCGTCTATAAACCAGTAAAGAACTATTGCGTTATTTTTGTGGTTCATCGGGAAGTAAGCCGGGAGTATTTACCCTAGAGTGAACTGCATCTGTCTTCCATTCGTCATCCATTTCAATTCTTCCATCTGGAAGAAGATAAAAAATTGCTTTCGTATTAACACCATTAATTGTTTTTTGCCAACCTAAAATTATTATTCTTTGATGAGCTTTCATGGGGATAGGAATAGGAACATCTCCTTCCGTATTAAATAATTGACCAGTAGTCATTTGATTTCTTCTTGTAAAAATTAATCTTTTACCATTACCTAAATTTACTTGACAGATGGGTATATCTTTCTCATTAACTAATTGAAATGCAACAGCTCTATCAAAATCTATATCACTAAACAGATTCTGTTTTTCACCACTTGGATCCATTTCATATAAAAATGTTCCATCATCATAAACTGCTCTCCATTTAGCAGTATCAGTAATACCCATATGAATATTTATGTATAGTACTATTTAACCTTAGAGTTAAAAAAAAAGAAAACCGTACTAAAGATTTATCTAAATCTCATCGTACTGGAATGTCCAAATTTCGTTTACTAGATCGCCGGGTCCTGCTGTTGATGCTACATCCATTTGAGCTATAATATAATTGCTGGTTTCACCTACTGCGTCAATTACACTACCACTTTCACTTATACTTACTGGTTTTGGTGTTGTAGAAGTAAAGTTTGCAAATGCATCCTGTGAGCCTGAAATGAAATCGTGATTAGGTGTTCCTGCTACCATCTCGTCTCCATCGTCTCCTACTGTACCTGTTGCTTGATCATAACCAGCTGTAGAAATTGAATTTCTAACTGGTGTTTCATTACCAACAAATACTGTAATTCCTGTTCCGAATCCTCCACCACCAGTGAAGAATTTTATCTCATCAATTTGTACAAAAGGTCCCGCAGTTACTTTTAGGAAAATGTGTTTCCAAAAACTTCTTTTAGTTCCAGATGCTGGAATTGGAATTGGATTGTTTGTATCAATCGTTGGGTCGTCGGCAGTCTTAAATCGAATATTTGGTGGACTGTTTGGAATGCTTGTAGTATCTACTGCTACTGGTGTTGCATTTAGTCCTGTTTCAACGTATACTGCTACTGTTGCTACCATATATTACATTAACAATAATTCTTTATAAAGATTTATTCAACTGGGACCCTTTTCAACTTAAATTAGTACCTTTATTTGATGTAAAAATTAAAAAAAAAATTTTTTAGAAAAATTCGTCAAGGACCTGTTTACGTATACTTTTGTTCTTCGTCTTCGTCTTTGAAGATTTTCTTTACTCTATCTAATTTAGTTTCTTCTTTTTTATCGGTTTTAGGTTTAGATTCCTTTTGTTCTACTTTCTTTTCTTCTTTAGGTTTGTCTACTTCCTTACCTTGCATTTTTAATTTATAGAGTCTAGATACTCTTGCTCCTTCCCTAGTTCGTCCCGGCATATTAGTTATAATGTAGTACCACTAATAAGCATTTATGGATATAGTAGAATTCATTGAACCCAGAACCCATATCCTAGTAAAGGATTTTCTTACTCAAAGTGAACAGGATTTATTATGGGATGAGATAAAAGAAAATGAATCAAATTTTGAAGCTGGTAAATATAAAAAAGATGGAGTAAATAGTATCAATGAGAATATGAAAAAAAATATAGGGTTTGAAGTTAATCTGAAATATCCTGAAGTTGATAATTCTTCAATACGTTCCATGTTTCATTATAGGATATTACAAAATAAAACTATGATTGCAATTCTTAATAGTGCAAAATCACCTATATATCAATTACTTAGATTCTGTAAAAATGATAGAACAAAAATATCTGCATATGGGGATGGAGATTTTTATGACTGGCATAAAGATGGAACCGAAGAAGGTCTGTTAACTGTCTTATATATGTTATGTAAAGAACCACGAAAATTCAGTGGTGGGGATTTTATGTTAAAATGGAATGAAAATGAAAAAACTATTCCTTTTGAAAATAATACATTACTGATATTTCCTAGAAATACCTTACATACAGTAACAAATATTGAGTTAGATTCTGATGATTTTTATGATAAAAGATTTACTCTTCAGTGTTTCGCTAATTTATGATTATCTCTCATTGAATATAAACAATGAATCTATGAATAATGATGCAGTCGTAGTATTTGTTTGAACATTAGAATACCATGCTCCATTGAATGAAGGTAAGTTTGCAGTTTGAGTGGCTACTGTCGCTCCATCAATTTTCCATGTGATTGTTGGTGTTCCTGATGGGTCAAATACAAGTTCATAAACATGAACTAATGTATCTTGTGCTACTCCTGTATCTTGTGTAACAGGTGTTATATTATCGTCAGTATATGTTTCAACGTTTCCAGTTCCGTTAAGGAAGAATCCTAAACCATTAGTTGTCTTACTTGTAAATGGGAATGATCCACTGGGACCGTTTGAGTTTGAAGTAAAGAATCCGAATATCCATGCTCTATCAGCGGGACCAGATGTTAATCTGCCTCTAACTTTCATAACTAATTTCTTACTTGAATCTATTACTTGTAATCCTGCTCCACAAATGTTTAGTCTAGCAATAGCACCTGCTGAATTAGCAGTTCCATAACCTACAACTCCTCCAACTTCCCCATTTATTGCATTAACGTTACCACCAGCTAAATCTAATTCAAAATGATTTAGTAATCCTGCTACTGGATTTGGATAGAAAAATTCATCATAAAACCATAAATCTGTAAATGGGTCGCCTAAATCTTCTCTTGCAAGACTTCCGCCTCCACCTGCTATAGTTACATTTGTTGTATCTTCTATTCCGTCGGATGCGACTACTCCTGCTCCAATGAAATTAAGATTACTTCTTGCTACTAATGGAGATCCTTCGTCTTGTATTGCGTGTCCTCCACCTGCGTTTAATTTTGCTGTTACACCTGAATCTAAATCTGCCTCAGTAATTGAACCGTCTTTGATTGCTTTAGTTCCAATTCTATCTTGAACTCCTTTTCCTAATTTCCATGGTTGTCCTCTACCCGGCATACAATACGTTAGTTAAACAGGTTTATAAGCATATTTATTCTACGTTTACAATTTGTTCTTGTTCTAACTCATCGCCAGCTTCGTGTCCATGTGCGTAAATTCTAGCCAAGTATTTTCCTTTTGTAAGACTATTGTTAGTTACTCCTTTTAGAGGAACTGGATCAAAAAAGTCATAAGATATCTCGTCTTTTCTTTTTTCATCTTTATCATGTACAATGTTTGTATTACCTCCTCCATGCTGTTCTTCTGTTTCTCCTTGAAAAACTTTAAGATTTACATGGTCATACACCTTACCCAATTTAACTGTAAATTTTTTTCCTAACTCTGCCTTGTCAGGAATTTGGGCTGTTGGTTTATTTCTTTTTGGTAATTCTCTTGTAACTGAACTCTCTTCATGTAGGTCATCTAAAAGTTGTGCTTTTCTTAGTTTCTCTTCACTTACTTTAGGTGTAGCTTCGAATTCTTCTTTTACTTCTTCTTTTACCAATTCTGCTACTATTTCCACTTCTTTGAAATTAGTGTCATTATCTTTCTCTTCAGACATACAAAAGAAATAGAAGAGGTGGTATTTAATCCTTTAGGATATTTTCACTATACAGGAGCTGGAGCTTCCAGTCTGCCTCTAACAGTGATACCCAAGTACACCAGTGCTCCACCAGCACCCATTAAAATAACTGTACTATATTCACCTATATCAATAGTTCCTACTATTTCTAATTGAGATTTATCTGCAATAGCGTATGTGACTGCTACTAATCCTCCTACTAAAATTAGGATACCGATAATAGATGCTAGAGTTACATCGCTTTTTGATGCTCCCCCAAGTGTATCGTTTGTCGACATATGTACATTTATATTGAAGTAGTATATATCCGTTTAGCTAATAGTCTGTATTGCCACGCTTATCTTCTAGCAATTCATCTATAATTTCTGATAAATCTTGGTCTAATTCTGGATGTGATTTTGCTATTTGTTTATCCAGTAATTTCACTAAAACTAATACAGCTTTTTCTATCCTCCAAACCTGCTTGCTAAGATCATCTATGGTTTTATGTTGTTTTTCTTCTTTATTTTTCCTGTTTTTTAACCACCAAGTTAATGCTCCTACTCCAGCTGATACCAATGCACCTATAATAACTGCAACTGTTGGATCTATAGCAACTTCTATCATAATAAAGTATTACTTTATTTGGATTTAAGTATATTTTTCTATCTGGGGATATCCACATTTAGTGCATATTTCTCCCTCAAACCTATGTTTACATTTCACTGTTTTCTTAAGATATTGAGTGGTTTGTTTACCGCATTTTTGACAAAAGTATAGTCTTGTGTGACCTGCTTCCCCCATCTTAGTAAGACCATATTGGTTACAATGTCTACACTTCTTTAGAGTGCCCACCATATATTAGATTGCTAACTAACCCTTTTAAGTATACTTTTTACATTTACAGTGCGTGTAATAGCATTTTTTATTCCCTATATGCATGTCTCTATTATGACCACATTTACACTTTATCTATTTTCACCTTGTAAATAATTGAGACTCTAACATAACCATCTCCTTGTTCTATAGCAATGTCATCAGATTCCTTAACATTAACTGTTTTAAGGAAGTCATTTACTTTTTTATCCAATTTTTCATCTATATCTTCAGGTTTTTTAATTGTTTTGACAAGATCAAAAATAAACGTCTTAATCTGATATTTAGTAATATTATTCTTCTTCTTCGTCTTCCCAGCTTTCGTCTTCGATCTCATCTTCTTCCTCATCCTCTATTATCTCTCCTTCTGGCTTGCTGTGATTCTTGGGGTTGGTAATCCTTTCCATATCCTCCTCGAAAACTGAAACTAGGCTCATACCATATATTAGGATGTATTAGAATAAAAGTATTATCCACGTCTGTGACGCTCGCTTATGTCCTTTCCTGTCAAAGTCTGATATTCGGTTCTAATATTCTCTTTCTCTTGATGAATATCATTCATCTTATCTACAAGTTCTTTAGACTCTAAAGTAAGAACTTCATACTTTCTTATTATTTCTTTCTCTCTTCTATGCTGATGTATTTCTTCACTTATTTCTTTCTCATCCATTTTTTTTCACCAATTTATAAATATGACACATTCTTCGCTTCTTATCTTTTGACATAAGCATTTCATATTTATCTTCCACCAAACTCTTTCTTAGCATTCTTTCTAATGCACTACCAACTGTTCTTTCGGGTATGTTATATTTTTTCGTTATCAATGATGGTGTTGTTTCTCCTTCCTTCTTAAGAATTTCTGCTATCCGTTCTTCAGTTCTTAATCCTTTTTCTATCATGATTTCAGATGCAGTTAATTTTTTTACTGATTGTTGCTCAATTAGTAATGGATCAGTAGTTGGCTTAGTTAAAGAACCATCTAACGAATCATCGAACTCATTCGTGACCATGAATCTTTCCTTGATATGCATCGAAAGATATTGTTATTGTTCCTAATTTAGATGGGGTTACTTTGTTTTTTCTATCCATGTAACCATCAACTCCATCAGTATATGTTTCACAAAATGTTCCAGTATTTCCTAAACCAATATCTCTGTATACAACTCCACCTTCTGAAAAGTTAAAGTCTACTACTCTCTCACCTTTATACAATTTATTATGCAAGTGACCCATTAGATATACATCTGCTATATGATTCACTTTCATTTGATCTAGTGCGGTTAATGGATTTGAACCTCCACCACTACCATGTTGTACAAATATTTTCCACCTTCTAATTGTTTTTCCTTTGTACTTAACATCTAATCCTAACATTGCTTTTGAACCCAGATAATCTAATTTGTTTGGTGTACAGAATTGGTTTATGATATAAGGTTGATCGATAACTTTGTATTCGTGATTACCTGCCAATAATCCCCAAATCTTTTCATTATGTCCTTTATCAACTTCTTTAATATTATAATCAATTATAGGCTGATTTATTTCTTGCCATCTTTTTCTTTGATCGTCTTTTGATAATATAGTTACACTTCCAGCTTGCCATCTTTTATCTAACGGATTAATAAAGTCAACTTGATCTCCCATATATATCGTAAACCTGTTCTTCTGTCTTATTATAGATTTGATCCTGTCTACATAAAGATCCTTTTGGAATCCAATATGACCAACGTGGGGATCACCTATTGGTTCCAGATGTATAATATCATCTCTCTTGTCTAAGTTTATAGTTACCAACTTGCTAAACATTTCTAATTACCTCTAGACCAACCATTATATAAATGATCTGATTCATATTTCTATCACCATAACTTGTTTGCCTAATTGCTTTGCATAATTTTCTGTCCAGCATCCTCCTGACCTATAATGTGTATGAACTTTATGATGATAACAACTACCCATATCTTTTGGTTCCTTCTTTAATACCAAATTATATAACTTGTCACACCTAAGTGCTATCAAACTGTTTCTTTCTTTATATCCTTTCCAATTCTTTGTTTTAGGAGGGTAAATAATAGTTTTAACATTCATCTCACCAGCAATTCTATCAGCAATACTATCTATACCATCAGCATTACCTGAAATGATTACACATGGTTTATTAACTGCAATGATTTTCCTTATTTCCTCCTCTGCCTGATTAAATGTTGCTTTACTACTACCAACAATCGCTACTTTCATTTATACTTCCACTCAGGTTTTAAGTACTGTATAACTGTTTCGGGTATATCTGGCTGTTGATTGTATCTATGTGATCTTCCATCTCTATCCTTATCCCAATATTCATGCCAATCACACTCACATGTTAAATGAAGTATTTCATGCCATAGTATACTCTCATGTTTTAATTTCGGAGTATGTAATCCCGTTCTTTCAGAATGATCACTAACTAAATCAATCTTATCGTTTCCAAAAAGTCTGTCATATGTAGCACATCCTAATACTTCTTTACCACGTCCACATTTTACATATTCTGTATCATGAACATTGATATCCCATTCTTCTGAACAATCGTAATATGGTGCTACAAATGATAGGGCACATATTGTTAATACTAGCTCAATCATTATCAGCTATACAGGTATGATCTATATAACTAAGTAGGTTAAATTCTATATTACACCTTTCACAAGTTTTCTTTTCCAAATTCATTATTGCCGAAGTCATCAATAAGGATTATCCTCGGTCTTTTTTAAATCTACTATTCTCACTTCTCTATTCTCTCTCGCCAAAACTTTATCTCTATGTGTTTCTGCTTCCGACTCAGTACCAAAGACATCATCTTCTTGATAATCTCCTTTATCATTAACGAATTGCACAGAATATCTATATCTCATGTCAGCCATATCATCACATCATAAAAAAAATAGTGTGCTGGTTTTACCCAGACTAATTTACCTCCGTGGCACTCGCTATTTTCAACGCGTCGGATACCTCAGAAGCTAATGCTACTGGGATTGTGACACCTTTACCTGTGCCCCTTTTACCGTCTTTTGTTGTCCATTGTTTGTTAAAGAAAAATGACTTTTTGTTGGTGTCATTATCTGTTATCAAACTCAGTACGAGGTATTGTTCTTTGTTTTCACTCGATTTCCACTTTTTAATTTCTTTAAAAGTGGAGTTCCAGTCTTTCTTTTGTGTTTCTTGCGACATATGAACTAATAATTATTAGTAAAAGACCTATATTAACTTATACAAAAATGGGGTCTAGGCTCCTATACCTCTGGGAGATAATGATAGTAGCCTTCTGATGTAACAGTAATTTCATCTCCTACTTGAGATTTTTCTGCTCCACCTGCAAAGTAACAGATTGCATCTACCATAGCATCTGCTTCTTTTTCGCTTTTGGTAACAAAAGGTATTGTTGGTAATTTCCAGCCTTCAGGATTTTTCACAGAGTCCATTAATCTGACTTTTTCTCTTTTTTCTGGAGACATTTTTGCTCGTTCTTCAGCAATAGATTTTTCCACTAATTTTCTTTTAAAATCCTCTTTTCCTTTTGCGTCCAATTTCATGAATTCTTCTCGGTTCATACTATACCTATATACTGATGGGTATATAAAGATTTGTATGTTTTAAAGAAACAAAAAGAGAAGGATTATACTCTTAAGGCAAATGCTTTATTTCTTGCATCTGTTATTAGAGATAATACTTTAGTTGAGTCGTTTTGAATGACTCGTGCTTTGGTTTTGTGACTTGTACAAATGCCGATTCTACTACCACGAACAACTGTTTGTCCTGAGTATTTGGCAATGGTAACTTTGTCTTCTAAGAGGCAAATGTCACAGAGTGATGTTTTTGTCATACTATACCTATATACCCTAGTGTATATAAGGGTTTGTTTGTTTAGTTGAACAAAGGATACGTTATTATACTGGTGTATTTAACTTATTATGAGGAAAGATCAGATTTCCCAAGGTGATTTATCACCCGTAGCATTGACGTTCTTTCCTCAATTAAACTTCTTGCAGAATTTACAAGCACCGCTTTCCTTTTTAGTTAGTGGTACTCCACAGAACATGCATTTCTTTTGGATTTTTACTATTCCCCTTGACTTATTAACCAATTCTCTAACCTCTCTTTTAACATAACATCATCTGGGGTACATTTTGGATTATCTTCTTTTCCAAAAGCATGATGAAACCAATTATAAACTTGTTTAGCTTCTTCAATACTCATTTCATACATCTCTAAACATTCCCCTTATCTTTAATTCCGTCTGCGTCATATGAAATTCCTTCTGATTGTGGACATCCGCAATGACAACATTCTTTTGCGTGATTATGTAACCAAAGTGATCCGTGTGATGGTATACACTCATGCCACCACATTCCATCCAAATACCCCATCTACAAGAATAGGTATCACTTAAATATAACCCTTTATCTAATTCCACTTCATTCTGTCGTCTATATTCTTCCTTTTTTCTAGTTCAAAGGTCAAATTAAACAAATCATTAACAATAGAATGTGATAAATGAGGTAATCCACTTTCTTTATCTACATTCTCTCCTTTCCACCATTCTGTTCTATGCCTTGTTCCTGAATTATAAGAAACACTGTACTTCATTCCTCTATACCAATTCCACGGATCATATTTTTCTGCACCGTTTGTAAAAACTCTGACAACTTCTTGCATAGCTGGTAATGGTAATAAATCCCATCTAAGTTTTCCTTTATTGTATCTTTTTCCTCCATTATCTTTCTTCATCTAAAAATCTCCCTACTTTTCCTCTTGCATATATAATCATCTTACCTGCAGGATAAGCCACAAATAAATCTACCGCAAATCCTTGCCATAGCCATGAGATGATTTGATCTACTGTAAGTCCAATACTGTAATAGAATATAGGTGTTAATATTATGGCATATGTACTATATGATATTCCTACTATCAAAATATATTCAATTACTCTCTTACTCAGTTTCAAGTTTTTTTACCTCCTCTTTTGATAATGTTTTAACCATCTCAAATGGATGAATAAATGAACCAGTTATAGAATAAAATAATCCTTCTCCAGTATCTAATACTAATATGAACTGATCTCCGAATTTCAAAGTTTTCATACTATATCGTGGATCATATTCAATATAAATGTACTAGGGAAATCCTATTTACTACTCTTCTGAATCAGGAATGAATTTTTCAATATATGCATCCCTTGGACATAGAGTAATGTATTTGCCGATCTTTTGCTCAGGACTTATGCCACTTAGCAAAGCTCCGCATTTCATACAGTGCATACCGTATATAATTACTACTCCATAGTATATAACTATTTAAGTTTTTTCGTGCATATCGTAGCATTCTAGGTGGAAATAGTCATCATTCTTACACTCATTCTGACAGAACCAGCAAAGACCTAACCTATATCGTCTACCATGAATTTTCTTATTTAATTCTTTATTTCCTTTTTCGCCTTTTGTGATTGTCGCCATAATGTTGCTAACTCCTTATTAAAATCAAATTCATCCATATAGTTCCAACCTTCTTCCATTATAGCAACTGCTTTTTTTATTTTGTTTGTATCATTTTCCTTTGCTATAGCTACCAACATACCTGCTAAGTTTTCTACTATATCATTTATTGTCCTTTTTTGGCTCATCCTTTATCGCTTCCATTATTTTACTCCAACATTTATCATCTGTTGCTATGAATAGAGGTTGTTCGTCTCCCTCAAAAGTAATCAATATTCCTTTTTTAACATCTTTAATGTGTCTCTCTTTCCACTTTTTCTCTACCTCTTTTATTCTTTCTAACGTATAAGTTCCCGTAAATGCAGGTTGTGTATCAGGTACTGGATATGGTTGAGGATACCATGGTTCAGGAAAATTTGGATATGGTGGATATGATGGATATGGATCAATTATAACCATTATCGACCCTCCTTACATCTTCTGTGTCTAAACATATGTTCTCCACAAAACCAAAATTGACATCCTTGACATTGATTAAGATTACCAAGTGCTCCACACATTGGACATTGAATATGAAATCCCATGACATGATTAACCCTGCTTTTTATATAAACTTTCGCCACAAAACGGACAAAAATCTATCTTGAAGAAGTCAAACCCAGCACCAACAAAGAATGCTTTAATCTCTTTATTCGAAAATTCATCCCAAGCCTGAGTAGCTCTAATCGCCTTACACATGGGGAATTTAGCACACATGCATGTAGATTTTTCTACCATCTCTTCTGCTTCCTCGTTAACTATTTCTTTTATCTTGTTTGTCTTTTTCTTTGTTGTAATTTTATTTTTATCAGATTGTTTTTCTGAAGTTAACTTTACTTCTTCATGTACACCAGTTTTACAATTCTTACACATTAATTCCAAAGTCTTGGTTTTATTATAAGGTTCTAATTCTAATTCGTCTTCTGGAAAAGTCTTCTCGCATACAACACACTTTTCATTTAATTTTCTTCTTCCAGATCCTATAATCATTCCCATTTTACTACCTCTCTTATCCATACTCTATCTGTCAAGATTCTCTCCACTCACTAGCACATCTATCACACCGACCCATATAACCGTTATACCTAGTTTCGTACCAAATGATAGTTAAATCACCACAAAACAAACAAGTGTCCTCTTTTAGAATCTCTTTCAGTCTTGTTTGTTTATGTTTAATCCTCTCTTTTACACTTTCATAATACATTCTAAAATCTGGAACACAGTCTAGGTGTTTTCCCATATGATCTTCCATTCCAAGTTTTAACTCTACGTAATTTATAATTTCTTTTTCTAGGGCTCTTATGTAGGTTTGGTTAGTTTCACCCTCAATCGGTTTCGGGTACATCTTCATCTATTATGAACGTATACTCAATATATCCTTTTCCTTCACATTTGATACATTCTCTTCTTTCTGTTTTTTCTACTTCTCTTGTATTAGTTGTATGCTCTTTTTCATGTGTTAAAATATCTCTTAGTCCATCTCCATCAGCATAAAATAACTCCTTTACATAATCACAGCCTTCTTTAGGACAAGTATATTTACCCATTATTTATTCCTCATGAAATTACCTTTTCTTATATTAAGAATATGCTGTATATATCTTATCTCTTGTTCTGCTCTCTCTGCCCATAATTTATAACTCTCATGTTCAAATAATTTTTTCTTTAGATTTTCTTCCAAGTATTCTTCTGACGCTTTATCATAATACTGATATGGGTTTAATGGATCTTGATTCATCTCTTATCTCCTTTACCTAGTATAGTACCTTTATTCTTCCTACCTATAACCTTTTTGGCATTCATGTCTAATACATCTCCTAAAGTTAATTTAAGTCTGTTAAGTGCTCTGTTTGTATACCATTCTCTATCTCCTATCTCTTGTAAGAAGTCTTCCTTAATATCAGGAAAGTTTTGTAGTACTTTGAGAACTCCATCGGGTGCTTCAATCATCTCCTGTGCTATTTTCCCGTAGTCTCCTCTTCTAACTCTTTTAAGAACCCCAGATATTTCTCCTGATTCCTCTGACATTCCGTCTAAGTAGAATTGAAATGATTTGTTGGATACATCTGTTTTTTCTATGATTTTCTCATACTCTTTCAGTTGCATGCCCTACCCTCATTTCAAGATCATTAAGTAATCTTACAATCTCATTTATTTTCACATCTCTGAAATCTTTTTCTATTAATTCTTTAATTTCCCTCATAGTATTGATTCGGTTGTAGGTAATATAAATGAAAAGAAAAAGAAAAAAGGAATAAATTCCTTAGATTGTGTCTATATGCTTTCTATCGCCAACTAATCCACTGTAGTCATCATACTTAGATAAAGTTACAGATTGTCCATATCCACATAATTGGAGTCCACAGACATATAATTTATCTTCTGGACTGTAATCACTGCCGTATGCATGTGGTCTTAGATCCTTTCTATCTGCAGTTGCTGGGTTTTCCGAGATGTTACCATCAGCAAAACCGTTCATTAAATCTTGATTTCCATTCCAAGTTGATGCTTCTGCAGAACTAACTAAACCTATAGTAAATACCATAGCTATTAATGGCAATATTGCTATTAATTTGTTCATTATTGATAATTAAGTTGTGAGCTATATAACTTTTTTATCCGTTTTTTTCCTTATCAGGTTTGACTATTGTTCTCTTATCTAGATACTCTTTACATCCACCAGCTAACATTGTAAGTGGCATAGGGAATCTAATCATATATCCAAACTCTTTATGCATTTCTGCCACCATTCTTTTCATTAGCCAGTAGGGACCGCAGGATGCTTGATGAATGCAATTTCCACAAGATTTTGGTTCTATATATTCATCATTTCCTATTTTTGGTTCTTCTTCTTTTTTTATCACTGGCACTGGAGGAACCACTGGTTTAATATTACTATTTGTACTCATTTGATACATCCCCGTATTCTTCTTTTGGAATATTATGTTTTTCTGTAATATGTTCTAAGAAATCATCTCTAAGCATGAATTGTTTATTGCATACCTTACATGTGTTAATTAAATCTGGCATATATAATCATCTATAGAATACTATATAACTCTTCTAGAAGAAATATATTAATGCGAAGAAGAATGCCATAGCTAATACACCCAGACCCAATTCTATCTTTATTCTTTTGGCTTTAGGTAATACTCCTTGCCTATGTTTCTCCTCCCTGTGTTTATCCCATTCTTTATCTTCTGCGTATCCCATCTATTTCACCTTTTTTGAATCCTTCATAGCATTATAAATCATTCCATTCTTAAATGTTTCTAAACCTTTAGTCAATATTGCCACCTCTTTTAAATAAGAAAATATTTTAGACATGTGGGTTTCTATACCTTCTTCTGCACCTTCTTGTACATTCCAATTCTCTTTTCTCGAAGGTAAATCTAAAACCTCTTTTGTTTCTTTCATCTTCATTAATTCTAATTCTGCTTTATCCATAGCTTCATGTGCTAGATTTTTTATGTATGTAATAAACTTATCCTCTAAATCTTCATATACCATTAAGTAGCTTTAATATTATACTATATGTATCTTTAGTATCTCGTTACTCTTTCTTCCCTGCATATTCTACAGCATTTGGCAAACCTTGGTTTTTTATCTACTCTTCTACTATTATGAGGATGACATTCGGTTATTCTATTACTATACTGTTGACCCATTATATATCCCTATCCTCATCAGTTCTTGGATTAGCATATTCGTGGAGAATTAATAATAATGCATTCATATCATCACCGAATTTTTTAACAAAGTCATTTTGTTCTGTAGGACTGAATTTGTTAAAGTCCTTTAACATTTCCATCCACTGACTGAATCCTTCAGATATTGCTATAAATACAGAATCTGGATCTCCAGCCTTTACTTTCTTATGATCTATCTTTGCCTCAAATTTCATGATTCTCCCTCGCCATCTGGCTTTTTAATTTCTTCAAGTATCTAACAGATGACTTGTAACATTTTATTGCGATATATGTCTCATGAAGTTCATCATAACTAGGATTAAGAGTATCTAACATATCCATATCTATCCCAAACTCTTCTATGGAATGCAGTATATCTCTAATTTCAGTTATACCTTGGATTTTAATTGGACAGTTACCCAAACGTATTTTCTGTGAAGTCCACGAACTATTCATTCGTATACCTCCAGAATTGTGGTTGCTCCGCTAGCCTTTGCTTTTCCAACAGAATTATTGAACTGCATCCTAATATTAACGTTCTTTAGTTGTATTTTGTTTGTTTTACGAATGGTTCCTTTTTCCAAATCCTGAACTATTATAGGCTTACCTGTATGTTTTTCTGCTTGACAATACCACAATCTCATCTTTACTTTCTTCATTGTTTATATCTCACCTCAAATCCCATTAGTTCTATATCCTTTGGAATATCTCCAATTTGTCTCATTAGTCTTTCTAAGCCAAATCTGTTCTGATAACAGTAGAAACAAAATGATTCGTCTAACTCCTCTACGAATATTAAGACTTTGACTTCCTTATTACATGTTAGGCATACTCTCCAACCTTCTCCAGTTTTAATTAATTTCTGACCATGAAGGGGATCTTTCATTTTCCTTCCTCTCTCTCTTTCTTTGACATTTCCTTTTCCTTACCAGTAACTAGAAATCCTTTAATTCCTATTTTCTTCAAGTCTTTCATTATATCTTCAACCTCTTCATCTGTTATAGTCATTGGTTTATCTCCGTATACACTGGTATCCCCATTGTATTATTTCCTCCACCATTTCTTTGGGCTTTATAATTCCAACCTCTAGTATGTTTCTCACTATGTCTATCCTTTCTTACTTTAATAAGTTCATCATCAGGTAATTGCATATCACATAAACTACATTGCCATTTAATCATCTA
>SDBS01002498.1_pt1 | contig 18320 bp, 19 predicted proteins | sample 2277091 | NCBI WGS metagenome assembly SDBS01 (sample SAMN10404972, study PRJNA504765) | marine sediment metagenome | isolation source: marine sediment core GS10_PC15, 163 cmbsf | place: Arctic Ocean: Southern Knipovich Ridge | collected 2010 | reverse complement strand
ATATAGAAAAGTCTGATGTGAGTATGTCGTTTCAAAATATCAGCAAGGCTCACGATCGGATCCAGAATGAATTCGGATTTGACTTACTAAATGGTTTGAAATCCGAGGATTGGGAGAAAGTCGTTTGGAATTTTCAGAAACGCCATTTGATCTCCCATAATGACGGGGTTGTGGATGATGTTTACCTCCAGATCACGAATGATCCAGAAGCCGCTTTAGGGAGAAGAATTACGGTTACTGCTGAGGATGTTGAAGACCTGCTCAGTTCGATTGAAACCATTGCACAAAGTTTGCAAGCAGGTTTATCAGATTGGAAATCGTTAAACAACGACGAAGGAGGTAATGATGCCTAAGAAAAAGAAGACCACTCATGTTGTCCCCAATCCTAATGGCGGTTGGGATGTAAAAAAGGGAGGGAAGAACAAACCTGTCTCCCACCACAAGAAGAAATCTACAGCTGTGGACAAAGCTAGGAAAACCAGTAAGAAGGAAGAAAGTGAACTATATATTCACGGCAAGGATGGGAAAATCCAGCGAAAGGATAGCCACGGGGGTGATCCACATCCGCCGAAAGGATAAAAGCTTATGACAAAACCTTATTCAGATGAAATTAAACCAAAAACCAGGAATTTACTTTGGGCTGTATCTGCTGGTCGCTGCCAATTTGATGGTTGCAATAAGATTGTTTCCAGGGATTGGGTAACAAAAAAACGAGGAGCATTTGCTGAAGTTGCCCATATCATTGGAAATCGCTTAGATATCCCTGGAAGGGAAAAAATTAAACTTGCTCCTGAATATTGCAATGATATTGAGAATTTAATGCTTTTATGCCCAGAGCATCATAAGTTAATTGATTACGAAGACCCCGAAAGATATTCAGACGAAGTGCTACGAAATATGAAAGAGGCTCATGAAGAAAGAATTGAAGCGTTAACGAGTATTGCAAAAGATAGAACGAGTAATGTAATAAAATATGGTGCAAATATTGAAGCCCATGATGCTGTAATTAATACGCAGGATGCTCATCATGCTTTGTTTTTGTCTGGTTGGCATCCAGCTAAATCAAAACCGATAAGGCTTGGAGTAGTAAATAGCACAATACAAGATCATGAGCCAACCTATTGGGCATTTCAAGAAAGTGAACTCGAAAAACAATTCATTCGTGAGGCAAGACCTTATATCGAAGAAGGTTCTCGTAATCATTTTTCAGTTTTTGCTCTTGCTCCCATCCCGTTATTAATAAAACTTGGTAGATTATTATCAGATGTACACCCTGTTGAGGTCTATCAACTTCATCGTGAACCTCCAACATGGGAGTGGCAGGATGGGCCAGATGAATTCAAGTTTATTATTGAAAGACCAGATACAGATTATCCGACAGTTGCATTAGTCATTGCGCTAAGTGATTATGTAGTTGATGAACGTGTGCATCGAGTGTTGGGTGACGAAGAAGTATCTATTTGGAGATTCACCATTACTTCTCCTGATAAAGATTTTCTGAAGAGCCGAAATCAACTTCAACTGTTTAGAGAAGGATTTCGAAGGTTGTTTGGGGAAATCAAACTACAGCATGGTGAGGAAGCAACGATTCATGTTTTTCCAGCAATGGGTATTGCACCCGCAGTAGAAGTTGGGAGAATCTGGCAGCCAAAAGCGGATTTACCTCTTGTCATTTATGATGAGAATAAATCTTTAGGTGGATTTGTAGAAGCAATCAGGATATTAAATAATCAGGAGGGAGAATAATGATTGCTGCAGGGAATAGAAAAGATTTAAACATAGCTCTTCAAACAATAGCCCATAAATTGGATATTGACCCAACTCGATATAAGAAAGCAGAAACTAGTTACAAAGCGGTAGGAGAATGGCTAGAGGCTGAAAATACCCCACTGACACAATATAGTCCGAAAATATATCCACAAGGGTCATTCTTGCTGGGAACGGTTGTTAAACCACTTGAGGGGGATTATGATCTCGATTTTGTGTGCTTATTAGAACACGGATTCGGTTTGTCATCGCAAGAAACTTATCAAATGATTGGTGAGAGATTGAGAGCAAATGGCACTTATTCAAGCATGATTACCCCCAAAAATCGTTGTTTGCGACTTAATTATGCAGGCGATTTTCATATGGATATTATTCCCGCAATCCCTGATTCAGAACGAGGAAATACAGCAATCCTTGTGCCAGATCGAGAACTAACAGATTGGACAAAGAGCGATCCTAAAGGATATGCTGTATGGTTTAGGGAGAAGATGCAAGTCCAGTACGAACTTGTACGTGCTTCCTTGGCCCGGAAACAAATGAAGGAAATAGAAGAGATCCCTGACGACTTAGTAAAAACTGAATTGCAACGATCTGTTCAGTTGATGAAGGTGCATAGAGATAATCTTTTTCAGAAGGACCCAGATAACAGAAAGCCAATTTCAATAATCATCACTACTCTGGCAGGACTTGTATATGAAGCGCAAGGGTATCAAGAAGATTTGTATCAATCATTGAAACAAATGGCTGAGTATATGCCTAAATGCGTAAATCCGGAGATTCCGAGAGTTCCAAATCCGACTAACCTGGAGGAAGACTTCGCGGATAAATGGAAGGCTAATCCTGAGCGAGAAAGAGCGTTTTTTGAATGGGTGTCTCAACTGAAGGCTGATCTCGGTGAATTGGAGAAATGCTCTTCCGTCACAGAATGCGAAGAAAAATTAAAGCAGATGTTTGGCGAAAGTGTAGTATCAGAGAGCGTAATAAAATTGTCGATCACTCCTTCTATCACGGTCACTAACAAAAGCCGATTTGATGTAGACCATCGAGAGGACCCGACTACCAAGTGGACAATGGCGATATCTTCTAACCATCAAGTAAGTGTAAGAGGCTTTGTCAAGCATAACGAATCAAAGAGTGAAGAATTCGAGAATGATTGCCCTCCTCTTGATAAACACCTATCTATCTATTATTTAGCTAATACTGTAAATATTAACCGGCCCTATGAAGTGCATTGGCAAGTTGTCAATACAGGCCTAGAAGCAAAAGCTGCTGATAATAGAAAAGGATTACGGGGGGATTTCTATGAGAGCACCTCTCCTTATAGCCATAGGAGGAATGAAAAAACCCTTTACAAAGGAATGCATTGGGTTGAAGCATTTATTGTAAAAGATGGATATTGCATTGCACGGAGTGGTGAATTTGTTGTGAATATAAAGTGAGAAAAATATGGATCAAGTAAAGTTAAATGAACAAATCGCCTCCCAACTACCAGCGCTCCATATACTGCAAAATCTGGGGTACAACTACCTGACCCCCGAAGAAGCCAAGCAGCTGCGCGGCGGAAAACTTCGTAATGTCCTACTGGAAGGAATCCTGGTTCCCTGGCTGCGAGAGAACAATCACATCCAATATAAGGGGATGGAATTTCCTTTTAGTGAAGGGAATATCCTCAGTGCTGTTGAAGCCCTGAAGATTGAAACCTCAGATGGGCTAGTACGTAGCAATGAAAAGATATACGACGCACTTACCCTTGGTAAAAGTTTACAGCAGTCGATCCAAGGTGATCTCAGAAGCTTTTCATTACAATACATTGACTGGAAACAACCAGAAAACAATGTTTATCACATTACTGAGGAGTTTGCAGTCGAACGCCAAGGCACAGACAGAACCAGGCGGCCAGATATTGTGTTATTCGTCAACGGCATCCCTTTAGTAGTGATTGAGTGTAAGTCCAGCGATATTAAAGACCCGATTAAAGAAGCTGTCTCACAGAATATTCGTAACCAGAAGGAAGGAGAAATCCCCCACCTGTTTTATTACTCTCAGATCATACTGGGCGTGTGCGGCAATGGAGCCAAATACGCAACCGCTGGTACTGAGATGAAGTATTGGAGTGGTTGGAAAGAAAAAGAAGGCAAGGATGCCTTAGAAACCGAGGTCAAGGAAAAGGTCAATCAACCGCTGGAAGATGAAAAACTTAGCAAGCTGATTGAGGCAAGTAAACAGATCAACATGGCCTACCGTATTCCAGCTGTAAATGCCCTGAATGAAGAACGCACGGTCACTGCTCAGGATCGCACTCTTTATGCGCTCTGTCGTCCAGAGCGGCTGTTGGACATGACTTATAAATATATATTATTTGACGGGCCGGACAAGAAGATAGCACGCTACCAGCAATACTTCGCTGTGAAAAAGATTATGAAACGAATTGTTAAACTGGATGCTGCTGGAACCCGTCAAGGTGGCGTTATCTGGCATACTCAGGGTAGCGGCAAATCATTAACGATGGTGATGCTGGCTAAGGAAATTGCAATTTCAGAGGTTATTGAAGATTATAAAATCATCCTGGTTACTGACCGTATTGATCTGGATGAGCAGCTAAAGAAAAACTTCCAGCATACTGGCTATGATGTAAACCAGGCTACCACTGGCAAAGATTTATCTGGATTATTGATCTCGGCAAAATCTCGGATCATTTCAACCGTAATCAACAAATTCGAGGCTGCTGTAGGTAAGGGAAAAACGAAAATTAAGGACCCGAATATTTTTGTATTAGTGGATGAGGGACACCGCACACAATACGGCACATTCCATGCGAGGATGCGCCAGGCATTGCCAAACGCTTGCTTTATTGGGTTTACCGGTACACCAGTGATGAAGAAGAACAAAGATACAGTAGAACAATTTGGAGGGATGATCGACACATACACCATCGATGAAGCTGTAGCAGATAAAGCAGTAGAGGAATTGCTTAACGAAGGCCGTCATGTTCATCAAATAGTCAATAAAGAAGAAATAGACAAATGGTTTGAACGAGAGACACGCCAGGTAAGTGAACAACAGGCCGAATATCTTAAAACCCGTTTTGCGGCTACCGACCCGTTAAATAAAGCCGCACAAAAGGTGCGGGAGATTGCCTGGGACATTAGTATGCATTATCGCGATCATTGGCAGGGGACTGGTTTCAAAGGCCAACTGGTTGCACAAGACAAGGAACACGCCTTAATGTTTCGGGATTATTTAGAAGAGATTGGCTTTGTGAATGCCGAAGTGTTAATCTCTGGGCCAGATGAACGAGAAGGGGAGACGGATATTCATTCAGAGAATAAAGAAGCAGCTCAACGCTTTTGGAAAGTGATGATGAGTAAGTATGGCAGCGAGAAAGAATATAATAAGCAACTCATCAATGCTTTCAAGTACGGGGATGACCTGGAGATCATAATCGTTGTTGATAAGTTGCTAACCGGCTTTGATGCTCCCCGAAATACCGTTTTATATTTGACACGCTCTCTAAAGGAGCATTCTCTGCTGCAGGCCATTGCTCGTGTAAATCGCCTTTATGAAGGCAAAGATTTTGGTTACATAATAGATTATGCTGGGGTACTTGGTAACCTCAATGATGCGTTGGATTTGTACAGAAAATTACCAGAATTTGATGCTGAAGATCTCAAAGACATTCTCACAGATATTGCCACGGAAGTACAAAAGCTTTCTCAAACGCATACAGTCCTGTGGGACACATTTAAAGAAATCAATAATAAGAATGATGTCGAAGAATATGAGCAATTCCTTGCAGATCAAGAAATGCGAGACAGATTTTATGACCGGCTGACAGCTTATTCAAAAACGTTATCGGTTGCACTCGCAAGTGTTAAATTCTTGGAAGAGACCCCATCGCATGATATGTCTCAATACAAAGGTGATTTGAAATTTTTTACCAAGCTGCGCACTTCAGTGAAACGTCGGTATGCTGAAACACTTAATTTCTCCGAGTATGAACCAAAAATCCAAAAACTATTGGATATGCATGTGGGCACAGATGAAACTGAACAAATCACTCCGTTAGTCAATATCTTCGACAAAAGAGCTTTTGCAGAAGAAGTCGCTAAGCTTGAGTCGGTTTCAGCTAAGGCAGATACAATCGCCCATCGGACTAGCCGAACAATCTATGAACGGATGGGGGAAGACCCTGTCTTTTACCAACGGTTTTCTGATATGCTACAAAGAATAATTGATGATTACCGTCAGCGGCGGATTGACGAAAATGGGTATCTCAATCAGGTAACTGATCTCATGAATTCTGTTATCAACCGAACGGGAGACGAAATCCCATCTGGATTGGAAGGCCGCGAGATTGCCAAAGCTTATTTTGGGATAGTAAATCAAAACCTAGAAGAGATAATACCTGATGAAGAGACTTTAGCAGAAATTGCTTTAGCAATTGATGAAATCATTGAACGTAACAGAATTGTTCAATGGATAGATAATGAAGATGTAAAAAATAAGATGAGTATTGAGATCGAAGATTGGCTTTTTGAGTTTGCTGACAAACATAACTTTGAGTTAAATTTTGGATCAATTGATGAAATTATTAAACGTTGTGTGGGCGTAGCAATGGTGCGTAGAGCTGATGTCAGATAATTCTCCACCATCACCTAATTTAAAAGAATTCCAATATGGGCGATCAACGATTGAATATCTCCTGGTGTACGAGGACAGGAAAAACCTGGCGATTACTGTTCAGCCGGATAAATCTGTCGTAGTAAAAGCACCTATCCAAGGTAAATTTCAAGAAATTCAAGAGAAACTGCAAAAACATGGTCAATGGATCCTCAAACAATTAAATTACTTTGATAAATTTCACCCTTTGCAGCCAGAAAGAGAATTTGTGAGTGGGGAATCACATTATTATCTTGGCCGTCAGTATCGGCTACGAATAAAAAAGGATAGCCCAGAATCTATCAAGCTAAAAGGTAAGTTTTTTATTGTAAGAACCAAGGATCCCAATAACAAGGAACAAATCAAATTCTTAATGAGTCAATGGTATGCAGATCATGCGCAAATGTTGCTGGATCGCCGTTCAGGATTGTTCGTTCACCAGATTTTAGGTCCTGGTTTTGAAAGCATTGAAACCAAATATAAATTTCTAAAGCAGCGCTGGGGAAGTTATGATCCCAAGGGATTGATTACCTTTAACATTGAATTAATAAAAACTCCCATACAATGTGTTGATTATGTGATTGTTCATGAATTGTGTCACCTTGTTCATCCAAATCACGATAAGTTTTTTTATCGTTTACTTCGAAATGTTCTCCCGAATTGGAAGGAGCGGAAGGAGAAATTGGAACTCTTTGGAATTAAGTAATATTCATAATAAACGTCGCACAAGCTTTCTTTTACGACCCAAATTCCTGGCTTAAAGATTTATACCAGCGTAGATAACCGAGACTACCAAATAAGCGTGAACTACGAACGCATCTTATAATATTCGAAATGAAGCCCGAAAACCGATTCGGGTTTTGTTTTTTAATACCAGACCTTTTCCAGGAAAGATATAATCAAACCAGTATGGAAAATAATTCTCTAAAATCAGATCAATCGAACATGGAGGATCTGATCTCCCTCAAAGAAGCTGCTGTCCTAAGCGGTTTGTCCCACGATCATCTGCGGCGATTGGCCGAGCGAGGGGTATGACATTATGTCGGTAGCAGACACTGCCTCCCACCAAAGAGATAAGGACACAATTGCCGAGAAAGATGGTCTGCCTATGTGGGCGTCAGTAAAAGGCTATCCTGCAGGCACAGCAAGAACGCACCCATCAACCCAGGCCGGTCATTGGTTTAAACAAGCCGTATTCGATATCCTTGAGTACAGAGGCGAGGACAAGGAAGTTAAATTGGGATTAGCTGTCCCGGACTTTAGCCGTTATAGGGACCTGGCTCAAAGAATCTCATAGCTGCAGCCGCTGGCTATATATACCTATTTTTGGGTACAGGAATCTGGCGATGTTCTTGTAGAGGAAACTGTATGAATTACCGCTTTCCCTTTGGGCAGCCCCTGGTGCCCGTAATTCAGCAAGATCAAAGCCCCAAAAAAGTATTTATCCTTGGTGTTTACGCAAGCGCAGTACACGCCAAGTGGAGAGATAAATACGGAACTGTTTTAGTGCAAGCACTGGTAGTTGCGAGTGAGCCCTACATATTCTGGAGAGGGGAGGGCAGTGAGGAGATCATTAGAAATATAAAAGTGCCCAGAGAAGCAGGCATGTTGGAACCAGCATCTTCTACATTCAATGGGCCATCAGGAAAATTCCTTGATGATAAGTATTTATTACCACTGGGCTTAACCCGCGAAGATGTTTGGTTATGCGATCTTCTTCCGAGCTCGCGTATCAACCCCAATCAAAGGAAAGCCATTGACAAGCATTATCAACCATTGATTGAGCCATTTAATCTTCCAGAATGCACAATTCCAAACTTTTCGCAATCCGAATTAAGAAAACAGAAAGAGCGCCACCTCGAGATTTTGGACGAAATCGAGGAGTCGAAATGTGACACCATTATCCTACTGGGTGATTTGCCAATCAAGTATTGGCTTGCTTTTTTCTCCGACTACAAGAAATTGTCTAACTTTGGCGAGACTCCTAAATCCTATGGAAAGCTTCATGAGACAGAGATCTCAGGGAAGGGTTATAACATTCTACCTCTTGTTCACCCCCGTCAGGCAGGAAAGCTAGGCAAGGCTAGTAAAAAATGGACAGATTTACACATACAATGGGTATCCGTTCGGTTAAAATACTGAGAACGTGTAAGTGTAGAATTAATTGCGTAAATGAAACATCCTTTAACATGCCCCCAAAAAACTGATCCAGAATCAATGTTAGGATCAGTTTTTTTTGGGCATGTCAGTAAAAGAATTATATCCTGATAAAAAGATTATTATCTGGGCTGCCAATGGCCATATCGCCGAGGAATCTACGCTTGAAGGATGGAAAAATATGGGTGTTTACCTCGCTGATTCTTATAGTGAGGAACTATATACAATTGGATTAATAGGCTATAGACTTCCCGATAACTCAATGTCACTTGAAAGTCTTTTACATTTGTATGGCAAACCTTATCTTTTTGTTGATCTATCATCTCAAGATGAAGGAAGTATATTCTCTTTTGAACCAATGATTAGAGGACATAATTTGCCTGATAATGAATAACATGATGCTTTGATTTTCTTAGACAAAATCACTTATCCCAATTACCTAAAAAACAATTAGTGACATACAATTCTCTTTAAATTAATTGCGGCTTAGTTTTAATAACAATACCTACCCCCTTCTGGTTTATTTTTAGTAAGAAATTCCCGCTTCTCTTATGGTTTTTATTTTATAATCAGTAAATACACCACCTGTCAGCAGGTAAGATATTCCTTAATTTTGATAGATAAAGTTATCGAAACCAGATATATTTACCCTTCACACTGAACCTAACAACAAACACTGATTCTAAGTAAAATAAAAGGAGACCATTAAGGAGACCGTTCAGGTGTATGATGTAGTTTTGTAAGAAATATAATTTTCCATTCACATAACTATAAACAAATTTATTATTTACCCGTTATACGTTTCAGTTCAAGAATCATGAGTATAAACCACCTGTTAGCAGGTGAGTTCTTACGTTGATATATATACAGTTATCATAAACATATATTCGATTATATTTATGAACCATTCCGAAATGTGTACCATGCAATATTGCCTATTTAATAAATATTATTAATCTATGTTGAATATCTCGTTCATGAATATATACATAGATATTCATTGTCATTAATTTAGTCATATCCATAATGAGCTTTTTCCTTCTCATATCAACTTGCCTCAATTTTATTACTCTTCATAATTGCTATTTATAAAATATTGGTCGCAAATTAATTCATATCTCAAAGGAATATTCACATGGTCGTCAATGCAAATCCATTTGATTCGACAGATCTTCCCCTGTCAGAGTTGCATCCTGATCCCCAAAATCCACGCCTTCCTGAAGGCATCAATAGTGAAGGTGAAGATGCCCTAATTGAATATATTGCGAATACTTATGATGCTCTTACTGTAGCTAGATCAATCGCGCTTTATGACTATTTCCCATCTGAGCCATTAATATGCCTCTCTCAAAACGGATCCTATTTGGTCGTTGAAGGAAACCGAAGACTTGCAGCCTTGATATTGTTGAGTGATGGTGAGTTCCGGGATCGGATTTCACTCGACGATGAAGACGAATGGGAAGAATTGTCTAATGAGGCAACTTTACCTTCTTCAATACCGGCCATAGTTGTACCTGATAGACGCTCTGTAGCTCCTATAATTGGATATAGACACATCTCTGGTATTGAGCCTTGGGATCCATGGGCTAAAGCTCGATTCATTGCAGGATTGATTGAGTCAGACAGCCTGAGTTTTAAAGATGTTGGCAATGAAGTTGGTGAATCTCAAAACAGTATCCAATCGCACTTTAGGAATTACCGAATAGTCACCACAGCGAAAGAAAAGTTTGGTTTAAATACAGAGCTAGTAGAGAACAATTTCGGTACTTTTACCCGGGCGATGAATTCTCTCCCACTTAGGCAACATATCGGGGCACCTTCGCCGGGTGAAACCTCTATAGAAGTAGATCCCGTGCCCGATGACAAATCAGAAGAATTATCAGAACTCCTGGTTTGGCTTTTTGGTGATAGAGATACAGATAAGGCAATCTCAGAATCGAGGGATATTACAAAATTGGGAAAAGCAGTTGATTCCCCTGATGGTTTGTTACTTTTGCGAGAGACTGGTGATTTGGAAGAAGCTTTTATTGCTGCAGGAGGAATGAGAGACGCACTACTTCAGAGATTGAATCGAGTAATTACAAATCTTGAGGCAGCATTACACGAAGTACATGAGTATACTGAAGATGAAGAAGTTATCACAATTTCTGAAAAATGCTATACAATCGCTTGTGACCTTCTTGTGGCACTTGGTATCTCTAATAACCTTGGTGATAACCATGAACATTAGAAAACCTACTTCGGATAGCTCTATAGAAATTGCAGATTGGCTCGAGACTTTTTCACTACTCAATAAAAAGAAACGACTATCAAAATCTTCAATTCGTAGAAAGTTGCATAGTATTTTGCCGTTGGATAGAGAAAATATGGAAGTCATACTAGAGATGACACTTATGGAAATATCAAGACGTGATAGGATTGTCGGATCAACATATCCATTTTTCATTGAAGGGAATTATTTACAAATGAAGGAAGGATCTAATTTCCTTTCCTATAAGTTCCTTCTATTCCTTGTATCGAGTGAGTCATTGAGATCTGAAAGTAGACATACTGATGTCGAATTAACTATGGATATGCTTGTTCTCGATGCGCTCTCCAATTATTTTGCTGGAAATAGTACAGGTGTCCATTTTGGATGGCCAACATCAGGCGAACGACCTCCAGGATTCCCTGCGGCAATAAAATGGCTTGCGAACAAGATGGGAATGAAGACTGGTAAAGGTGAAAAAAGATCAAAGAGAAGAGATGGTGGAGTGGATGTTGTCGTTTGGCGTCCATTCAATGATAATAGGGAAGGATTTGTCACTCTACTTGCCCAATGTACTATTGCATTTAATTGGCCCCCGAAAGCAAAGGACATTGTTTTGGATCTATGGCGAGGTTATATCGATTTTGGGAAGGATCCAATTACATGCTTGGCAATTCCTTTTGTTATTCCTAAACCATTTGAGAAATGGGATGAATTACGCAGGACGGTACACTTCGTTCTTGATAGGCTTCGATTATGCGAACTTCTCGAAGATGTAGACCTTAGTATGACTGATCAAATTAAAGAATGGACAGATTCTGAAGCCCAGATAATGCTCAATCATTAGCCAAGACATGGGTAGGTAAAAAACTTGAAAAGATCAGACTATCAGGCAGTCAGCCTGTTCTCTGGAATAGGCGGACTTGATTATGGAGCATTACTTGCTGGTATTCCAGTTGTTCTCAGCGTAGATAACGATGAGCTTGCTCTGGATCTCCACTCTCGTGCAATCAGTAGCCATTCACTCATCGCAGATATTGACAAGTTAAATCCACTTGACATTGCCCAAGCTTCGGGCATAAGAAGTTTTGATACAAGTATCTTGATTGCAGGTCCTCCATGCACTGGCTTCAGTCATGCGGGATTTTGGCTTGAGGCCAAACGAAACGGGAAGGACGAACAAGTTAATCGATTATTTGATTGCGTTTCTTACCTACGGGCTGTAAAACCTATTGCGTTTGTTATTGAGAATGTTCCTGGTATCCTATTCCGTAATTATAGACATATCCTTAATAGATTTTTTGCTGAAACCCAAGCCCTTGGATATGAAATAGCATTTCAGACTCTTAACTCAGCGGACTATGGTGTTCCACAACGTAGACGTAGAGTTTTCTTTGTTGGTACTCAAACTGGTCAATTATTTAGATTCCCTAAACCTAAATTCGGATCTGATAATTGGAGATCATCAGGATGGGCTTTCTCGGATTTGGATGACGCTGTAAACCCCAATGAATATGGAGAAGAATATAACGGAAAACATTCTGATCTCCTTGAATTAGTTCCTCCTGGAGACAATTACCTCTTCTTCACTAAGAAACGAGGTTATCCGACTCCCCACTTCAAATGGCGAAGTCGATATTGGTCTTTCTTACTCAAACTCGATCCAAAGCAACCTTCTCCAACGATTCCCGCCCAAAGGATAGGCAACCAAGGCCCATTCCATTGGAACAATCGTCGTCTTCGTATTAGAGAGATTGCAAGACTTCAGTCGTTTCCAGATAACTATCCCCTAGAATCTCCATCTCGTTCAAGATCTTGGCTCGGAAATGCAGTTCCACCATTACTTGCTGCACAAGTATTTTGGCAACTAAGAATCCATCTATCTCAAGCAGATACGTCAACTATGCCAATTCATTTAGAAAATGCTATCGATCATAATGCTTCGGCTTCTGAAGTTAGTAAAGTGCTGGGAAGTATGATTTGCTCAGTATAGGACACTATTTCTGGCTATAAGTTGGATAGTTTTAACTCGATGCCCATCAACTATTATCTGTGTAAATGATAAATCTGAGTTCGTAAAATGATTAACATAATTGATATATATAATTTAGATATTCTCCAATAACCGCCCGATTAAAAATGCTTGAGATAAATGTTGTTAACGAAACATATTCATGATAATTACGTATCCAGTTTTCTTTCATTTGAAACATACTTAACGTTATGGCTTTATAAACATCATTAATTCAATAGGTGGCGCGTGTACAATTTGTTCGTATCTGTAAACGACGAAGCATGGCAAGGAGAATCCTTCATTCTCGAATTGGGACGTTGTGTTCGTGAATATACAGATAAGGATCTTACAGGAAAATTTGGTGAGTTTACTAAAGAACAAGTTGAGGTCATCCGCCGGTTACCATGCATTTTTGCATACGAATCAAGATGTAAAAAAGATCCAAAGTTTGGGATTGTTCGTCAAGTTACCAAAAGGACAGACAAAGTAAAAATTGAATACGAGCTAGTTGAATTGGAATATTTTATAACGCATAAAGACATTGAGGAAATGTCATTTGATCTAGATATTTCCGATTGGGAAATGAATCGAACTCATTGGGCTATTAAAAATGTTAATTTGGCAAAAGAGTTAGCAAGCAAAGGAGTTAAATTACCAAGGTGGGCAAGAAGTGAATCAAAAGCAGTTGATATTACAACACATGTCTTTGATGTGGCTTTTTCTTTCCCAGGAGAAATAAGACCTTATATTGAGTCCATAGCAGCTGAACTTGAAAGAGAAGTTGGACCAAATTCATACTTTTACGACAATAACTATAAAGCCCAATTAGCTCGCCCTTCATTAGATACACTCCTTCAAGACATCTATCGTAATCGTTCTAGGTTGATAGTCGTTTTTTTATGCGAAAAGTATCAAGAAAAAGAATGGTGCGGTATTGAATTTAGAGCTATACGAGACATTATAAAATCTCGGGAATACGAAAAAGTCATGTTTATCAAAATGGACGAAGGAAAAGTAGAAGGTGTCTTCAGTACAGATGGATATATCAATGGTAGATCACACAAACCTGAAGAAGTTGCTAGCTTTATTCAGGAAAGATTATCACTTTTGCCCTAACCAGGCGCTTAACCGGACCGCGAGAAAGGTGGCGGCGCGGCTGGTTATCTTCTTCGATAGTTCATTAAAATATTGCCATATTGGATTTATACCTTTATCCGCCATTTTTCAGTACCATTATTTAAAAGTTGGATAAGTAGATAGCTTGAGATAAAAGTTGTTATCATGACCTTAAAACGATAAATACAAAGTGAACCCATGTCTAGTGTTGAGTCAAAAATAAAAAATCAATATTCAAAATTCTTCCAGACTGACGATTGTTCTGTGTTCAAACAAATGGCGGAATATTATCTTGAATCTGCAGTGCATCTCAAGAAAAAGGATATAAATCAAGAAAAAGCATACAAGCTTTGGATAAGGAACGTTCAGAAGAGACTATTTATCGGACTTGCGTGTGAACTTTTGCTAAAGTCTCACTTTCTAAAACATGGATATGGAATAAATGTTCCTAAAAGTGGTAGTTGGCACCTTTATAAAATTCAAAATGTTTTACGATCGGCATACAGAGAAGACAATACTTTCTCAATGAATTTTTTATTGGATCAATTGAAAAACGGACCAAAATTTGTAGCTCAACAGTCAATTGAGAAAGGTTTTCGTATTGCAAAAGTATTTAGAAATAAAGAGGGACATGTTGCAGTATATTGGCATAAATTTGATGATCAAAACTATACTGATATTGAAACTTCCTTAGTTCTATTCTACAAAGAGGCATTCACTCAAAATCTATCTATCCGGTTTTCTTTTAAATCAGGTGAAAGCGGCATCTTCAATTTAGATTGATTCATTTATTTGTAGCCGGGTAGTATGAAAGCCTTTATCCGCCAGTTTATGGGTGCTTGAGATAAGTGTTGTTTTCAGAAACACCATAGAAAAATTACTATCTCTATTTCTTTCAATTTGAATCATAATTATCGATATTATTGGATGGTTAAATATTGATGAGGGAAATAAATTGATAAACAGATATTTAGATGATGACAGTTTTAATCGATTGGTCGATGACTTTCAATTTTTACCCAAACTAATAAACTCATTTAAAGGAGAGTTGGAATTCTCTTTGCGAGACAAATATTTTAATTTGTATTTTCGCGGAAATAGTGCAGCAAGAGTAAAATTTAAACCAAATGACCATTACAGGATTGAGATACATAACAAGTTTTTTCCACCAAGCATAAAAGAAGATGAGCGATTTTTAATCAAATCATCTGGAAAATACCAGGTAGTTGAAACAACCACCGAATTATTACATCCTTTACTCCAAAAAAGCCGATTAGATGAAATCTATTCAAAAATAAAAAAAGAGAATTACAGCGAAGAACTGATTTTTGAACAAATGATAATATCCGATAATCTAAACAGAGAAGATTTTATCCTTTTAGATAGACAAGTCACAGATACTCAGCTTAATCGGAAAAGAATTGATCTGTTAGCTCTTAAACAGGTTCAAGACGCGAAATATCAATTAATGGTACTTGAAGTAAAAATGGGTAGTAATCCAGAACTAAAAGATAAAGTAGCCCATCAGTTGAATACATATGTTGATCATGTAAATAAGTTCTTTTTGCCGTATAAATCATGTTATGAAAAGCAATACAATCAAAAGAAAATTATGGGATTTTTCAATAATCCAAAATGGGAAAATATTGAAATACAACCAGGCGTGATTGGAATGATTGTAGTTGGTGGGTATTCGGGTATAGCAAAAGAGCAAATTAAATTATTAAGGACTAATTATCCCAAATTGGAAGTCCAATTATTTGAGTATAAATTAGCTTATTAGATACCTGTTCTAATGGTTAGGTCACCTTAAATAAAATCCATTGACATATTATTTGGATACGTTGAATACTGAAGAAAATATGGATAATCGAGAAATATTGAAATTTCAAAAGGAATGTTACTCAAACTATATTCAAGACATCAAGATTGAAGTTCCTGAAATCCCAAATCCATATGTATATCCAGATGGAAATCCAATCCGACCAGTAATTCCTACAAATACAACTCAAGAAACAATAATGCTTATTGGTGCATTTCCATCTGCCAGATTTGAAAGACGAAACGGGCTATTGATACCAGTAGGAGACAATCTTTCTCCTTTTGGACATGGAGAATATTTTGATGGTTCAAATATAAGAATACAAGCATCAAGAGATAGTTTAGATAAAAACTATTTCCCTCAACTTGGTATTGCCCCAAACAAAATATGGATTACGGACTTGGTAAAAGTTTATCTATATCCTGACAAACATATTAAGAACTGTAAAGTAGTATCTCCAGATATACAATATGTGAATACTCATAAATTATTCGCAAAAATTGCAAAAGCAAGCATGGGATGGATGAGGAAAGAAATCCAAGTCTGTAGACCAAAATTGATTATCACTCTTGGAGAAATTGCAGCAAGAACAATATCTGGTAATAAATCAACTCCAAATGAAGAATTATTAAATGGAGAAGTGAGAGAATTGGAATTAGATTCTATTTATAAAATCTCACATTTAGGACATCCAGAAATTAGGCGTATAAATAAAAAATGGGATGAAATTACAATAAATGCAATTAATCATTTAGCAATTGAAATTAACAAACTATAAAAACTTCCTGTCAATTTAGATCACATAACCCCCGCTCCACTCAGTGCTATTTGGCTCTTTAGTAAAATTATTAGAAGGATTCAATATGCCCGAAAATAAAATTGCCAGGATATGTTGGAATACAAATCACTGGGTTTCACCATCAGGCAGATTAGGAAAAAGCAGCAATAAGAAATCTTTTGAACACGACACTGGTTTCGGACATGAAGAATGGACATTTGATACAGGTAGAGTAATTAATGGATATATCTATGGATTCTTGCAACAATTTAATAACAAGACAAACATACATAGAGGCAATGTCTATAATATCAATCTCTACTCCATTCAGGAAATAAATTCATACAAGAAGAAAAGATGGTGGTTGGGTAAATTAAATTCTGTTGAGGTTATTTCTGAAGAAAAATCAACACAATTATATGATCTCTATAAGGAATATGGTTGGCTTGCTGAAATGGAAGCTGATCTCAAGAGATTAAATCTCGATGTAAAGGCTTTTAATAAAACAAGAAGTGAAATTTTCTTTAATATTCGATATAGATTTCAAAATATCAGATTACTGGATGAACCTACTCAATTTGAAATAAAAGATCCTGCGATAACAGCATATTATTACAAATTGCTAAATTACAATGGTGATCCTAATTTACATAATCAAGCAACAAATAATTTCAATTTCAAGCACGGCCACAACCCCGGAAAAATAGAGACAATCATAAAATCAAAAGGTGGCAAGAAGGACAAATCACTCTTTCATAATAAAATCCAATCAAATATTTATTTACTTCTTGAGAATATTTTCGGCAAGGGAAATGTTGGGACTGAAAACGACTTAGGATACCAAACTAAAGTAGATATTGTAGCAAGAACCAATAATGGCTATATTTTTTATGAAATAAAAACTACTCAAACCGCAAAGTCTGCAATTAGGGAAGCATTTGGTCAAATATTAGAATACTCATATTGGCCGGATAATGATTATGCAAATAAACTTGTAATAATTTCTCCGGCATCAGTGACGGACGAAACAAAAGAATATCTTTCGAATTTGAGAAGAAGATTTAAAATACCAATCTTTTATCAGCAATATGATACGCAAAATAACAAACTGGAGAGTGAAATATAACCCCCAATCCTCCTGTCCCTTCGTCTCCTCTTCACTTCTCTGAGTACACTGGAGCTCTTCTGCTAATTGTTTTACATTAATATATAGCCCGGCTGGAATAAAGCCGTTATCCGCCAGGTCGCAGGTTCGATTCCTGCCGGGTCCATAAAGTAGATTAAAATAATCCCAATTTAGTACAAATTGGGATTATTTTGTTTTATTAGGTTCCTATATTAGCTTGCTTTCAGTAAATTCCAAGTAATTCTTTGTTGGCAATTAGATATTGTTGATAGTTTGTAACCCATTACAACTAAATTCAAGTAATCCCCACTGCAGCGGAATCTGGGGACAGAGCCGCAGGGCTCATCCAGTATACATTTATCGATGTTGGGTCATCATCGGGGCAGGGGGGTAGATGTCAGATTTAGATCCCCGATCATTTCCAGTGCGCGATAAATTAAAGCTCGATGTTCTTGGCTTTGATACCAGCGGGAAAGGCCGCTGGGGTGGGGAAGGGGCACGACAAGAGCGCGGGAATACTTCAACCGCTGCCCAATGATTTTCTCCAGAGCTTTTGAAGCAGGGAAAAACGCGTCGATTGCCAATCTACCAACAGGTATGATCAGTCTCAGGTTCAAACCAGTCATCAAAGAG
>SDBS01002496.1_pt1 | contig 18322 bp, 10 predicted proteins | sample 2277091 | NCBI WGS metagenome assembly SDBS01 (sample SAMN10404972, study PRJNA504765) | marine sediment metagenome | isolation source: marine sediment core GS10_PC15, 163 cmbsf | place: Arctic Ocean: Southern Knipovich Ridge | collected 2010 | reverse complement strand
AGTCTGTGAACGCTGCCAGCTGCCCGTCTGCCATATCCGGCTGTAACGCTTGACCGCATCGCACATAGCACGGCCTTGTCGAAGATCGTGCGACAGGGGCTTTTCGCCGAAAATGTCCTTGCCCGACCTCGCAGCTTCTATAGCTGGAATCGCATGCCAATGGTCGGGCAGACCAAGCGAGACCGCATCGATATCATCGCGAGCTAACAGCTCACGATAATCAGCATACGCTGCACAGTCTTTATTTTTGTATTGCTTATTAACACGATTGACCGCGCTTTGCAGATGGTTTTTGTCAACGTCACAGGCGGCAACAATTTGACAGTCTTTTTCCCGAAGGAATGAGTTCATATTGCTGCCGCCCTGCCAGCCTACACCGATGCAGCCCATAGTAATTCGTTCACTCGGCGCTACATTGTCGGCCTTGCCCAAAGCCGACGAAGAAACAATGTACGGAAATCCCATTGCCCCCGCAGCAGTGCCGGCTGCTCTCTTTAAGAACTGTCGCCGGCCCAATGCGTTTCTGTCAGCCATAATCAACCTTTCCTGTAGTTGACAGTTCGTTGTTGATAGTTCATCGATGAACTAAGAACTACGAACTAAGAACTACGAACTAATCAATCGCTATTTCTCTTCAAACGCCGCGTCGAAGGCGACCTGTGAAGGCTTGAAGTCCGCCTTCTTGAAGAACTCGCAAGCCTCTGCTGCGCCGTGCTCACGGTCCATTCGGCTGTCTTCCCACTCAACCGAAAGCGGTCCCTGGTAGCCGACATCGTTCAGTGCGACGATGATTTCCTCGAAATTAATATCGCCGTGACCAATTGAGCGGAAGTCCCAGTAGCGACGCGGGTCGGCAAACTCGGTATGACCACCGAAGACACCAACGGTACCGTCCCCGTGACCCCACCAGACGTCCTTCATGTGAGCGTGGAAGATACGGTCCCCGAAAGTACGGATAAACTTGACATAATCTACGCCCTGGTAACCGAGATGGCTGGGATCGTAGTTGAAGCCAAAGGACTTGTGGCCTCTGACGGCTTTAATGGCACGCTGGGCCGAGGCAATATCAAACGCAATTTCTGTCGGGTGAACTTCCAGAGCAAACTTCACACCCTCAGCCTTGAATGCGTCGAGGATGCGTCGCCACCGCCTCGCGAAGTCCTTGTAACCCGCCTCTATCGCCTCTGGTGAAGCTGGTGGGAACGAATAAACCATGTGCCAGATGGAACTTCCCGTAAATCCATTGACTACCTTTACGCCTAATTTCTTCGCGGCCTTAGCAGCATCGATTACCTTTTGGGCTGCACGCTTGCGGACGCCCTCCGGCTCACCATCGCCCCAAACATCAGGGGGCAGGATTGCCTTATGACGTTCGTCAATATTGTCGCACACAGCCTGCCCAACTAAATGTGTCGATATCGCGTACACTTTAAGGCCGTACTTCTTCAGCAAATCACGCTTGGCCTTGCAGTAGCTGCGGTCGCTCAGGGCCTTGTCAACATCAAAGTGGTCGCCCCAGCAAGCTAATTCCAAACCGTCGTAACCCCAGCTCGCCGCCTTTTTAGCCAATTCTTCCAGCGGCAAATCCGCCCACTGGCCGGTAAAAAGTGTTACAGGTCTTGCCATTTGTCTATCTCCTTATAAAAAAATTGTCAGAAGCTTTCCGTAAAATGAATTCTTACTATCGAGAAATAATGCCTACACGCATTATTCTATTGCAATTTCCTCCGGTTAGATTGCGAAATCAACATAACCGTTCTTACTAAAAGAACTTACGCCCAACAAAGACATCCATTCTTGCCGGCGAGCCAAAATTGTTTTTACATTATAACATGCAGAAGTTGATACGCAATTCAAATTTTCTTCTGCTTTTTATACATCAATCTGTTTTTCAATACCAGAATCTAAACAGCATCCATTACTTTTTAAGCTTACAGCGGAACTATCCAGATGTTACGGAACAACGCCTCGTTGCCGTGTTCCTGCAATAGAATAGGTCCTGGCTCAGGCCCTTCAGGCCGTCCCGCACCGGTTTTATTCGCCAGTTCCACATCATTATGAATCAAAACACCGTTATGCCATACTGAAATACGGGCCTTATCAGTTTTCATGTCACCATCGAACCTCGCAGCACGGAAAATAATATCGTAACTCTGCCACCTGCCCGGCATCCTGCAAACGTTCTTATCAGGCGCTTTGAATTTATAGAGCGACCCGCATTCATTATTCTTCGGCTCCAGGCCGTAGGAATCGAGAATTTGCAGCTCATAGCGACGCTGTATATAGATTCCGCTGTTACCCCTGCCCTGCCCCTTAACGTTCGGCGGCATCTGTGGCGTATTGAACTCGATGTGCATCTTAAAATCAGTAAAGTCCCGCTTCGTCATAATACTCCCGCTCTTAGGCTCAATCTTCATCGCACCATCAACAAGCTTCCATCCTATATCCTTCCCATCTCCGGTAGTCCAATGCCCAAAGTCCGCACCGCCGAACAGCATAATCACATCGCTCGATTCAACAGTTTCAATCTCGACCTTCGGCGGGTGAGCATAGTCATTCCAGAGCCGCTCGGTGTTCTCAACATCAACTTTTCCTTCGTGCACATACAAACGATAGCGAAAGATATGGTCCTTGCCGGGCTTCAGCTCAAACTCATCTAGTTGTACCGGCGCCCAGTTAAAGAACACCTCCTGCTCGAACCCAGGCCATATCCGCATCGGCTCCGGATGTCTGAAGTTCTCCGGATGGCTAAAGTGTGTGACGCCCTTCCATTGCCCATCGGAAACACCAGCAGTATCACACCAACGCGCCCGCGTCGTATGACCATCCTTGCGGGTTCTGCCCTGGCTGGTCAGATACGCCGCCTTCTCACCGGTCCATTCCGCAGCACCTCGAAAACCGAATCCGCCGTAGCGATACTTCTCTAAAACAAGCGCACTATCCGCAACACACCGCTGCGACGATACAAAATCCCAAAGCCAGTAATCTTTGCCCGGGCCGCCAACGTTGTAAACACGCACATCCCAGACTTCCTTGAGCACTACCTTTTCTCCGCTGGCCGTCTGCAACGCAACATGCTCGTGCTCAGCCTGAAATCCACCATAAACCGGCCCACTTGTTGTCGAAAGAAATCTCTTGAATCGAACCGTCCCCAGACCTGCCTTAAGGTTCCAGAAATCCACCTCCTTGCCCTCGAATTTTGTCTTCGTCCACGGCATCCAGATTCCCAGGTGGTGATAATGGTCTTTCGGATGAATATCCGTCAGCACCGATCCCGTCGGCGACCACAACGGATGAATAAATCCGCTGCGGTTATACAGTTCGCTTTGCCCGGCCGGCGGCGGAACAATGGCATGGTTATAGTTCAGGACCTTTGTACCGTCTTTTAATATCTGCAGCACCTTATTATTTTGATTTGCACGTATAATAGGAGCAGCGGGCGGGGTGCCTCTAACTAATTCATACATCCGTTTGCTTCCTGCTTCTGTCTTACCGGAAAGTACCCACCACAATCGAGGCGGACTGCCCGCTTCGAGCTGCACCGGGACATCGAGGCGACTCGAACCTTTCACTTCCACTAAGCGAATCTCATCCGACGGAAAGCCCAACGGCATACCATCCAGCCTTGCCGTCACCGGCGTATCTATACGCGTGTAATCTCCTGCTTCAACAGTGATTATCGCTAAAGGCTCAGCGCTGCTGACCGATTGAGGTGCTAATACGCAGGATGATAATACAAAGAGAATAATCGAGCTTATCAGTAGTGATGTGGTTTTTTGCATTGTCATACTCCTTTCGATTCTGGAACTTTATATACCCATTGTTAAGAGTTTAAAGCAGAACTAAGAGTATAATACGGATACGTACTCTAATCAAGGTTTATCTGGGAAATCTTTGGTATTATATGTCCTTCTTTAAGGCTTTATAAGTCTTCCGGAACCAGAAACCGTGCTCGTCCGGTTGCTCCTTCGTACCGAGAATTTCCCACGAAACAGGTATGTGTTATTTTTTGGGGCTGGCTGATTTGACGTAAAGCCAGGGTGAATTTGTCAGTTTGTAATTGATTATTTCATTTGGCGTGAAAAACAGCTTGATTTCCTGCTGAGCGGATTCAGAGCTGTCCGAGCCGTGAATCAGATTGTATCTTTCAGAACAGCTAAAGTCCCCCCTGATAGAACCCGGTTCAGCGTATAAGCCGAAAGTTGCACCCATCATCTTGCGGGTCATATCTATTACGCCCTCAGCCTCCCAGACCATTACAAGCACCGGTGCCGAAGACATAAACTTTAACATATGCTTAAAAAATGGTTTTTCGCGATGAACCGCATAGACTTGACCGACCTGCTTCTCAGATAGCTGCAGAAATTTTGCAGCGACGAGCTTAAGCCCTTTTTTCTCGAATCGGCCGATTATCTCACCGACCAGGTGTCGTTGCACAGTATCCGGTTTGATAATAATTAAAGTGCGTTCTGACATATAAAATAATTAAAAGTGCCAAAAGTTTAGAGTGCCTAAAGTTGAAAAATAAACCATAACTTTAGTTCACTTTAGGCACTTTAGCTCACTTTAGGCACTTGAAATTATGCTCCCTGAGAGACAATGTAAATATCGACTCGTCTGTTTTGCGGATTACCTCCTTTGTTGGGCTTATTTTCCGCAAGAGGCCTGTATTCACCAAAACCTCGTATGCTCATTCGCTGAAACTCAATTTTGTTGCTGGCCATCACGTTCAGCACAGATATTGCTCTGTGCGCAGATAAATGCCAGTTGGTCGGATGTTTCTCACGTGTCGCAGGCTGGCCGATGGGTATATCGTCGGTGTGCCCGGCTATTATAACGTCGAATTTCTGTGCTTCTTCGGAATTTAAAATCCCACAAAGGGATTTAACGGCTCCAACTGCCGAAGACGCTACCTTGTCACTGCCCTTCTCGAAAAGTAAATCGCTCTTGAACTTTACTATCCCCCGGCTCGCATCATACGTTACCATATCGGACCCTTTGGCAAAGTCCTCTAACATTGTGCTCAGTTCCACCGGTAGTACCCCTCCGCCCAAAAGCAGCCTCTGCTGCATCGAAGCAATCAACTCTTTCTTTTTAGCAATATCCTCTTCAAGTGCGGCGATTTCCTGTTGCAGCGTCTCTACCTCGATATCATTCCTTCCCTTAGCCGAGGCAAGTTGTCTTTTCAACTGGTCAAGTTGCAGCGCGTCAGTTTGCAGTTCGCTCTCAAGCTTTTCTATTCGTTCTCGCTGTGTGTCGTTCTGGATTCGAAGGTCCTGCAATTCCGCGTTACAGCCGGTTACCAGGAAAACACAAACACACAAAAGAAAAATCAATGAAAGTTTGACAGTTCGCATCGTTCAATCCTTTCCAAGAAAATTCAAATACTTTCTTTCGACCATCCTTAAAACACACAAGCTCTTTATTTATAAGCCATTACAACCTGACAGATTTTGTCCCCAACACCCTTGCACATGAATAAAACCGATTTGTCTTTATACGTCAAGAATAAACTTCACAAAATATCAGCACAACTCCCAATTTATTTGAGCGTTATTTTCTTTGCTCGTTTGGGATTTGAAACCAAAGCTTTACCCGCACCAAAAGCCCACGTTTGGAGGGGTGAATTCAATATTCCCCACTTGTTCGTTGTTTGCTTTCTGTTGCTTTCCACGATAATAAATTATCATGTAAAAAAAGGACCTATACCGAATCAATCGGTATAGGCCCCGAATTAACGTAAATTGCTATATCAACCACACAATTTTGATTGCCACCGAAATTCCGGCTTACGGTGCCGGCCGATACAGTCGGATGCCATCAAAAAAGACTACACCTGAACCGCCGGCCTGAATATTGTTCTTATCGCCGAAACCAATAGTAATCGTATTGACGTTGGCAAGGTTCACGCCCTGAGCTGCAAACTCCTGCAGGTCGATAGTCCATTCCGTCCACCCACCTATCAGCGCCGCATCGGGATTAGGGTGATACACCGCAATGCCGTTGAGAGCTACATACATCGGCTCAGCAGCATTAGAAGCATCACCATAGAACCACAGCGACAATACTCCAACGCCTTCTTCGGTCCAGTTACGCACCGAGACCAACGTCATGGTTGCCTCAGAGTATTTGAAGTTGTTGTCATAAAGATACGGCATCGATTGAGAGCCGCCGAGAACAATCGTAGTCTCGACATAATGCTCTCCCGCGAGGAAGTCCGGATTAGGATAGCCTGCCGTGGATCCATTTGTCGTGGTCCCATATCCGTCTATCCACGTACTGAATATCTCGTCGGGCGGATAATCGTTGTAATCTTCAAAGTCCTCTATCTCGATGAAGTCGGCTACTGTAAAGCTCCATATGTTGCCTTTGCTGATTGTCGCGTCGGTATTATACTCATCGACACGCCAGTAGTAAGGCCCGCCGCCCCATTCGACGCCTTCGGCTGGAGTGTAAATGGTAACACCCTGTCGGCCTTGATATATACCGGTCGTATCGGAGGCATCGGCATCGGCAACGGCGACTCTATCGGTTCCGAAGTAAACATCATGCTGTGATGCCGTATCTCCCGCTGACCAGCTAAGGGGTGTTGCGTCTGTGATGTACGGGCTTGAGCCATTAGCTGGGCCCGGACCCCAGGCAAGTGTCGGGTCACCTCGCATAATCTGCTCAATCTCGTCCTGAGTCAGTACTTTGTTGTAGATATGGACATCGTCAATGCTTCCGCTAAAGAAGCCACCGGCAGAGCCAGCGTCAGATCTAGCGCCAATCAGAAACGCTCTACTCTGGTCAAGCAAAATACCTCTTCCCGATGTGGTATCAGCTAATGCGCCGTCATAATAGAGTTGCATCGTATCTCCGTCATAGGTGGCAACGGCGTGATGCCATTCACTGGCAGTGGTATCGGCGCTGATACCAATCCAACTGGTGTCATCGTACGTTTCAAAAAGGATTCTCTGAGCTCCGCTGACCATCATAACGCCCCAATTAACTGAGCCAGGAGTGCCACTGGCTACGTGGGAACCCCGTGAAATCATATGGTTCCATCCTTGAGTGCTGCTTGGGAGATTGTACCAAAATGATACGGAGAAAACGTTGACATTCAGAGCTTCAGCATTGCCGCAATCAACGTAAGCCCCTGACCCATCGAATTCCAAGGCATCGCCATCATGGCCTATTACCCACTGCGGGTCACCTCGGAGCGTGCCATGATTACCGTGGCCGGAACGATCAAGGACGGTGGTACCGGAACCCTGATCAAGCTTCCACCAGCCCACAAGATTAGGATCGGTAATCGGTATGTCGGGTAGTGTTTTGAAACTCCAGAGGTCACCTTTATATGTGACTAAGCCATCGAACTCATCGACCCGCCAGTAGTAAGTTTTCTCTAACTCAACTATGCCTGGAGTAAAGGTTGTAGCTGTTTGAGGGATACCCACAACGGCGTTGTTCACATCATCAAAATTATCACCGAAGTAAACAGTGTGAAATTTCGCACCGAAACCAGTCGTCCAGCTAAGGTCTACATTTTGGTCAATATACTTGGCACCATTCGGCGGGAAAGGTTCATAAGCCTTCCTGGAAGGAATCCAAAAGCTCCAGACAGGTCCCTTCCATGGGCTGTTCGGCTCGGTATCATTGACCTCATCTATTCGCCAATAGTAAGTTGTGCCCGGAACAAGACCATCCGGATAAGGAAATCCGGGAAAGCCGACAATAAAATATATTGAGGCCTGGTTGCCTTGGAATGTATCGGTGGCTCCATCGTTCACATCGTCAAAATTGTCGCCGAAATATAAATCATGCGAGACTGCAAAATCTCCCGGGCGCCAGCTAAGGTTCACCCACGTGTCCGAATAAAGGTCGCCATCGGCAGGATCGGGGCGGGAAGCAAAAACTGGAGGCGTACCAGGCGTAATAGGGGCAGCTTCCGTTGTCCAGATAGCATCTGTAATGGTTCCGTGGTTTTCGTAAAGCGACATGTCATAGGCTGTCGTTCCTTCTCCCTCATTAAATCGCCAGTAACCGACTAATCCTGCTTCAACCCCGAAGAGTTCTCGGTTCATGTCGGCCTGGATTTCTTCCTCGGTGCGGGCATAGTTCCAGACGCGAAAATCGTCCAAAACAATATTGGCCCCGACGCCAATGGTAAGAACGGAGGCCTGCGTAGTGTCGGTAAGGCCGGCGGAAGTACTCCTTGCCCCTTCTTCCCCATCCTGATATATTATCTGATCTCCAGTCAAAGACGTAAGCACAATTGCCACATGGATCCACTCGTTTAATGGAATTCCTTCAAGAGTGTTTAATGTTGACTGACCACTGCCGGTGCTGTGATCGAAATGCAGTCCGGGATCACTTGGACGCAGCGCTAAGAGCGGCCCTCTCCCGTAAGAAGAATTTGCCGAACCTTTAGTGAAAACATTTCTCCAGCTACCTGTTGGTCCTTCAAGGTCTTTCATCCAGAACTCGTAAGTGTAGCTGCCCAATCGAAGAGCGTCTTCATCATCATCAATTGTTACAGTCCTCCCCCCACCAACTTCCAGGGCATATGCATCTTCGCCATAAGCGGCCGGTATCGCCGTGAGCACCGAACACGCAACCGACAGAAACACAGCCAACACAAAATGCCTGAACAAACTTACTTTCCCTGCTGAACGGATAGAGTAAGTTTTGCACACCTCCAAATTTAACACTTTCACCATAGAAGCCGGATAAATCAATTTCTTAGACATAATATTCCTCCTTAAAAAAATTTAATATAGGCTGTTAATTGAAATGTAAAAATTTCACTACGAGGCGCAAAGTTGTTATTAAAACCTTTGTGCTTTGCATAATAACTATCCTGCTAAATGTTAAGCAGTTGTGCTTTCGGAAGTGCTGATTGTTAGGATTAACTTTTCTTTGCTTTCTTTTCTTTCTTTGCTTTTTTGGGTTTCTTCGGCTCTTTGGGCTTCTTCGGCTCTTTGGGCTTTTTCACTTTTTTGGCCTTTGGTACCTTTTTAGCCTTAGGCTTTTTGGGCTTTTTAGCTGCTTTAGCAGTTCCGCCGCCGAGCATAAAAGTCGCAACACTTACCAAAACAGCTACCCCGGCGGCCCCACCCATAATATACCAGATTAGGCCCTGTATGCTGCCGGGCAGAATCGACGGTATTACGTTTTTTTGAGCTGACACGGCTATGACTATGGTGTAAAGAATAACCACCAGAGGCAAAAACAGCAACATACCTAAGGTATTACTTTGCATATCCGGTGCCGCCTCGATATAAGGTCGAGCTAATGCTGTGAGACTCTCTGGGCCGATTTGGGGAACTCCGGGCTCTTCTTCGGTGAGTATTTGATCTGCCTCAACGGCCGCTACTGCAGAGTCGGCTCCGACTTCGTCTGGAGCTTGCTCCTGACCTTCGACCTCCGCTGTGTAAATCTCATCAAGAATACCGCCCAATGAAGTGTCGTCAGCCTGCAATGAAAGGTCCAACAAACCCGAGCCGCTTCCGAAACTATCCAGATTTACATCTTCTTCGATCTCTTCCAACGGTACCTCAGGACCTATACCTGTTGTACCGGTTGGGACCGCGGTCTCAGCTAGCGTATCATCAGTTAACTTGTAATCACTATCTGTTTCCCCGAGGACGTTGATTCCTTCACCCGTTAGCGCAGTGTCTGCGTCAGTCAATTCACTTGGCACTGCTGGCATCTCTGTTTCCTCTATCGGAGCCTCAAGTTCCAATGTTTCGGGTTCCGGGGTCTGGGGTGCCGGTGTTTCGAGTTCCTGGACCTCCGGTTCCAGAACTTCAGGTTCCAGGGCTTCCGGTTCCAGGGCTTCAGGTTCCAGAGCTTCCGGTTCCAGGGCTTCCGGTTCCAGAACTTCCGGTTCCGGAGCTTCGGATTCAGGGTTCTGCTCGGAAAGTGTAACACTTGTCTCGGGCATCAACGCTTCGACTTCCCCAACCTTGAAGAGCAAATTCGGGCCATCGCGAAACTCACGTAGCTTGCCTTCCTTGACAATCTGTTTTAATTCTTCCTCTGTCTTATTGAGCTTCTCGGCGGCTTCCTGTAATGAATAAAACATCCCAGCCATAATCACCTATCTCCTATACAAGCTGACAACGCGCTTTAACACGGTTTTTTGGCACACTAAAAAAACAACTCTAATATTAATTATTGTATCCTGAACGCTGGAGATATGCAACCTTTTTTTGGAGAAAATACCCTAAATCGGAGGCTAAAAAAGCTATTTCGAAACATTTCAGTCAAAAAAATACGTAACTATCACAAAATATTTGGTTGTGAGTTTCCACGCAACTCATTACGGCTGGGCCTATTTATGAGGTACAGCAAATTACAACTGAAAAAGTATCGAGATTATCGGAACACGAATATTTTGCTCTTGACGGGGAAGTGGTTAATTTGGTATAAATAAAATTGTTGGAATCTGTGCTTACTTAGGCAGGTATTTGTGGATTTTGGGCCTCTGAGGTCCGGTATCTTTATAGTTTTTCGATAAAGGAGGAGTTATTATGTATTGCGTGAGGCACAAAGTTGTAATGTGAACTTTGTGCTCGCACCTGTCGGTAACGCAGGCACACCTGTGGTAACGCGAGTACAGGTGCTTCGCAGTAAAGAAATTTTGCATTTCCATTAACAACCTATGTTTAATCTTTGTAGGAGGAATTAAGATGCGTAGACAACTGAGCAAACGAATGGGTGCATTTATGGTTTTTGTCCTGGTGGTACTTTCGTCCACTCTAAATGCACAGGATCCATCTTTAGTTTTATATTTATCGTTCGACGATGACGCAGCGGGTGAGGCAAAGGACCATTCTCCATATGCGAATGATGGCACGTTAGGAGGCGATCCGGCGTCGGTAGAGGGAAAGTTTGGGGGGGCGTTGATGTTTGATGCGGTTGATGATCAGGTTGTCGTGCCGACCAACGAAACACTGGATATCGAGGACGAGATCACGATGATGACCTGGATTAACCCTGGACCCAACCTGACGGCAGATTGGCGAACCATAATTGGGAAATCACCCACTAGTGTATTGGGTAATGCCACGTTTTCCTATGACATCAGGACGGACAACAGCGGCCTGCTGCGGTTCTCCCTTAATATCGGGGGCTGGCAATACATCTTCGGCCCAATGCCCGTAGAGGGCACGTGGTATCACATAGCGGGAACGTATGACGGCCAAGAGATGGTATTTTACGTGGATGGAGAGCCGGTAGGCACGACTCAAACAAGCGGCAAAATAAACGTTACGCCAGATCCTGTCTGTGTCGGCAATATTGTAAACGCTGCCGGTGGGGGTAGTAATGAGTATTGGTCCGGTATAATCGACGAAGTCAGGATATGGAACAGAGCTTTAAGTGAAGAAGAAGTGAAGACAAACATGGCACAGGGAAGAGAGGAGCTGGGCGGGGCTATGCCGTTTGCGTTACGTCCTGACCCGAAAGATGGAGCCATGCTTGAGGCCACATGGGCGAACCTTAACTGGAGGCCTGGGGACTTAGCGGTCTCACACGATGTGTATCTGGGTGACAATTTTGACGATGTGAATGACGGAATCGAAGGTACGTTCGTAGGCAACCAGGCCTTAACGTCTTTTATTGTTGGCTTTCCCGGATTTCCTTTTCCGGATGGCCTCGTTCCAGGTACAACTTACTACTGGCGAATCGATGAGGTCAATGATGCTGACCCGAATAGTCCGTGGAAAGGCAATGTCTGGAGCTTTGTGATTCCCGCCAATACTGCATACAATCCCATTCCTGCTGATGGCGCCAAATTTATAGACCCGAACGTAGAGCTTGGCTGGACAGGAGGTTTCGGTACGAAATTACACACCGTGTATTTCGGTGACAACTTTGACGATGTCAACAATGTTGTTGTGGGTCTGCCTCAGTCAGATGCAACCTATACTCCCGGCACACTTGAATTGGATAAGGTTTACTACTGGCGAGTCGATGAGTTCGATGGCGTCGCTACATATAAAGGCGATGTCTGGAGCTTCAGCACAATGCCTGAGATACCCATTACCGACCCTAATCTTGTCGGCTGGTGGAAGCTTGAAGAAGGTTCCGGCACTGTTGCCCTTGATTGGTCCGGTCATGGCAATCATGGTGAATTGCAAGGTAATCCACAATGGGCGGCTGGATATGACGGTTATGCGCTGCACTTTGTTTCTGAGAGTGACAGGGTCGTGCGCTCCCTGGGCGATGCAGCAGATTGGCCGGCTTGTACCGTGGCATTTTGGGTCAAACCGGACACCGTGGGGCAAAACAATTTCAGCAGCATGTTTAGCAGCCATGTCCCCAACAGTGCCGGCTTTCAAATTGATGTGGATGGTGGAAACCCAGGGTACTACCGGATTAGTCCCAGCGATCTACTATTCGGCACCGTTACCACGTCCTGGGTCCATCTTGCAGTAGCCTGCGAAGGTACATTTGCTAAGCTCTACAACAACGGCCATTTTGTTACGAGCGGAACTCTCACCGATACTACGTTCAACCAATTTGCCATAGGAACAAACAGGAACGCAACCAACTCGTTATTCGGTATCATTGATGACTTTCGCATCTATGACAAAGTGCTGACGGACGAAGAGATTCAATTGGCCATGCGAGGTGACCCGTTACTTGCCTGGAGTCCGAAGCCGACTCCTGGCTTAACACTGTACATAAGAGATGCGACGCCCCTTAGCTGGTCGCCGGGAGATAATGCATCACAGCACGATGTGTACTTCGGCGCCGATAGAGACGCTGTTGCCGATGCCGATGCATCCGATACGACCGGCATATATCGAGGCCGACAGGGTGGTACTATTTACACTCCAGCCGAAGGTGTTGAATGGGGCGGCGGGCCTTACTACTGGCGTATCGATGAGTATAATACCGACGCGACAATCAGCAAAGGAAACGTATGGAGCTTTACGGTAGCCGACTTTATCTGGATAGAGGACTTTGAGGACTACAACGACTATCCGCCCGACGAGATATTCAGTACCTGGATAGATGGATATGGGACTACGACAAACGGTTCCACGGCGGGTTATCCTGAGCCGGACTTCCTTGCGGGAGAGCATTATCTTGAGACAACAATTGTTCACGGTGGTGGCCAGTCGATGCCGTTGTTCTATGAGAACAATTTCAAATACTCTGAGGCAACCATGACGTTGGTCTCTCCGCGTGACTGGACCGAGGAAGGCGTTGGAGTATTGTCACTGTGGTTCTATGGTGATGCCTCTAATGCTGCTGAGCCGATGTATGTAGCTCTCAACGGCAGCGCGGTGGTCTATCACGATAATCCCGACGCTGCGTTGATAGATGAGTGGACCCCATGGCCTATCGACCTGCAGGAGTTTGCTGCCCAGGGCGTGAACCTTGCCAACGTCAATACGATTACTATCGGTTTTGGCGATAAGAATAATCTCCAGGCCGGCGGTTCAGGTATGGTCTTCTTTGATGACATTCGGCTGTATCGCCCGGCACAATAGGCTGAAATTTAGGTGACAACTTAAATTACACGGTTGATATGGCGTATTTGCCTCAATTCGGGGCCTATACCGAATCAATTGGTATAGGCCCTTTGTAAAACGATAATTGATAATTGATTATTTGAGAGATTACCGATTTTGTTTGAGGGTGTTGAAAAAGCATGCATAATTTGCAGGATTTTGCTTGACGGGAAGGTGGCTGCTTTGGTATAAATAAAATTAGTGAGGCTTATACCAGTTTATATGAGTATTCACTGATTTTGGTTCTTTGATGTGCGGGATTTGTGTGGTTCAGCTTTTCGAGAAAGGAGGAGTTGCTGTGCACCAATGTTGTAAGGATTTTGTGCTTAGCACTGTAGGAATTTTACATTTCAATTAACCCATTTTTTAATCTTTTTGAAGGAGGACTATTATGTCTAAGAAATTGTTATATGTGTTTTCTATTGTTTTGGTGCTGAGTCTGGTTGGCAGGGTCTCGGCTCAAGAGGCAGACGTGATCATCCGCAGCCCGGATGCAGCAATGCCGTTCATCGACGGTGTTGTGGACGATGTTTGGTCTGTTTCGACGGAACAGACCATAGCCATTGTCGTCAACGGAACTGATCCCGGCGGACCGGCGGATTGCTCTGGAACTTGGCGGGCCCTCTGGGACTGGGAATATATATACGGGCTGGTCGTGGTTAAAGATGAGGCTCTGAATAACGACTCAGGCGTCGGCAGTAAATGGAACGATGACAGTGTCGAGTTCTATGTCGATGGCGACAACAGCAAAGCTGCCTCGCCGGACGAGAATGACCACCAGTACAGCTTCAGGTGGAATAACACTGAATTGGAAGAACCCAGTGCAACCCATAATGGAGAACCGAGTTTGGTGGGGGTTGAATACGCCGTCACAACGACCGGCGACGGTTATATTTTCGAAGTCAGGATACCGTGGACGAGCATCATGGGCACGGCGCCAACGCCGAGTCAAGAGATCGGCATCGAAGTATGGATCAACGATGATGACGACGGTGGCGATCGAGACTCGCAGATTTCCTGGTATGGAACGGATGGAGCCGGCTGGAACACTCCCAGCTTGTGGGCGACGGGCCTGCTCGTGGCCGGTAACATTGCTGGGGCTCCAAAACCGGCTAACGGTGCCATGCATACGCAAGCATGGGCGAACCTTGAATGGATACCGGGACCAACGGCAGTCTCGCACGATGTGTACATCGGTGACAATTTCGATGATGTCAATGACGGCACCCCCGACTCGTCGGAGTTCATCGGCAACCAGGCCGTAACGAATATTATTGTTGGCTTTCCCGGATTTCCTTATTCGGACGGCCTTGTTCCCGGCGCAACCTACTACTGGCGTATCGATGAGGTTGAGGCAGATGGTACTACGATATACAAAGGCCCTGTCTGGAGCTTTATGATTCCTCCAAAGACCGCCTATTGGCCCGTCCCGGCTGATGGTGCCGAGTCTATAGACCCGGATTTGGAGCTGAGCTGGACGGCTGGTTACGATGCGAGATTACACACCGTTTACTTCGGTGATAATTTTGACGATGTGAATAATGATGCCGGTGGAATCCCACAAGGAATTACAACCTATACTCCCGGCCCGCTTAAAATGGCTAAGACTTACTACTGGCGGGTCGATGAGTTTGATGCCTTCGATACGTATAAAGGCGACGTCTGGAGCTTTACTACTGAGGGTGGTGTCGGAAACCCGGATCCATCTAATGGCGCTGCCGGTGTAGAGCATACACCGATTCTTACCTGGACACCGGGTGTCTATGCCGATTCGCATCAGGTTTATTTCGGCACAGATAAAGATGCCGTACGCAATGCCGATACAAGTTCGCCAGAGTATAAAGGTACAGGGAACCTTGGTTCTGAGAGTTATGAGCCTGGGAAGCTCCAGTGGTTTAGCACTTACTACTGGCGTATTGACGAGGCCAATAACATCAATCCCGACAGTCCGTGGACAGGCAGCATCTGGAGCTTTACGACGGCCGACTTCATTGTGATAGACGACATCGAGGACTACAACGACTATCCGCCCGACGAGATATTCAGTACGTGGGTAGATGGATATTTGACCACGACAAACGGCTCTATGGCAGGATATCCTGATCCTACTTTTGCCGAGACAGGTAATGTTCACGGCGGCGCTCAGTCGATGCCGCTTTCCTACGACAACAATTTCAAATACTCTGAGGCGACTATGACATTAACTCAGCGTAACTGGACAGAAGAAGATGTAGGAATATTGTCGCTGTGGTTCAGGGGTGATGCGGATAATGCTGCTGAGCGGATGTATGTAGCTCTCAACGGCAGCGCGGTGGTCTATCACGATAATCCCAACGCAGCGCAGCTAACTGCCTGGACCCAATGGACTATCGACCTGCAGGATTTTGCAGCTCAGGGTGTGAACCTTGCCAATGTCAATACGATTACTATTGGTTTCGGCGATAAGAACAATCTCCAGGCAGGTGGTTCCGGTATGGTGTTATTTGACGATCTTCGGCTGTATCGGCTGGCACAGTAAATCGGGATTTGGGTGTGTGGAAAAAGTACAGTTGTTTATTTAAACTTTGTTTAAAGGAAGACTATTATGTCTAAGAAATTGATTTATTTAGTCTCTTTTGTTTTGGTGTTGGGAGTAACTACAACTGTAACAAATGGCGGAAGTCTCTGGGGATATTATCCTATCAATGAGAACGACTTAAATGACTATTCGGGTAATAACCACCACGGGACAGCAGTAGATGGCCCAGTAACAGTATTCGATTCCGAAAGAGACGGCTGGGTTGTTGCCTTTAACGATCAACCAAGTAAGCCGAGCCGTATTAACTGCGGAACTGACGACCCCTCGGCTGGTGGCGAACTGTCCGTTTCCACCTGGATAAAATGGGAAGGATTGAATGGTTTCTGGCAGGGAATAGCAGGTAAAAGCTTCCAATATGGACAAAGAAGATGGATATTACAGCTTCGGGAAGCTGATGGTATGATCCAATGGGGAGGTTCAGACTCGGATAACCTGCATATATGGAGCACTGTTGCTCCGGCAGTAGGCGAGTGGCAGCACGTGGCTGGTACCTGTGACGGGAGCTATTCGAAGGTCTATATTAACGGTGAGATAGTAGGTGAAGGGCCCGGTGGATTCAGCCCCGATTCTGCCCTGGAAGCAAACGTTACACTCGGTTTTGCGGAAGACCGCGATGACTACGACGAATCATTCAACGGCCTTATGGATGAAATCTACATCTACAGCCGGACGCTGTCGGATAACCAGATACTGGACCTGTCTCACGGTATCCCTCCATCGTTTGCAAAGGCCGATGACCCGAACCCGCCTAATGGTGCTCTTCATACCGATATATGGGCGAACCTTGAATGGACACCTGGAGATACTGCGATCTCGCACGATGTATATTTTGGCGAGAATTTTGACGATGTGAACGAAGGTACCCCCGACTCGTCGGGGTTCCATGGCAACCAGGCCGCGACGAACTTAATTGCCGGCTTTCCTGGATTTCCTTATCCGGATGGTCTTGTTCCAGGCACAACCTACTACTGGCGGATAGATGAGGTTGAGGCTGACGGTACTACGATACACAAAGGCAATGTCTGGAGCTTTGCGATTGCCCCCAGGACTGCCTATGAGCCCGATCCGGCTGATGGTGCCGAGTCTGTAGACCCGGACGTGGAGCTTAGCTGGAAGGCTGGTTTCAACGCGAAATTGCACACCGTTTACTTCGGCGACAATTTTGACGATGTGAATAATGACGCCGGTGGAATCTCACAAGGAATCACAACCTATACTCCCGGCCCGCTTAAAATGGCTAAGACCTACTACTGGCGGGTCGATGAGTTTGATGTTATCGCCACGTATAAAGGCGACGTCTGGAGCTTTACTACTGAGGGTGGTGTCGGAAACCCGAATCCGGCTAATGGCGCTGCCGATGTAGAGCATACACCTGCTCTTACCTGGACCCCGGGAGTCTATGCCGATTCGCATCAGGTGTACTTTGGCTCAGATAAAGATGCCGTACGCAATGCCGATACAAGTTCACCAGAGTATAAAGGTACCGGGAACCTTGGTTCTGAGAGTTATGAGCCTGGGAAGCTCTCCTGGTTTAGCACTTACTACTGGCGTATTGACGAGGCCAATAACGTCAATCCCGACAGTCCGTGGACAGGCAGCCTCTGGAGCTTTACGACGGCCGACTTCATTGTGATAGACGACATTGAGGACTACAACGACTATCCGCCCGACGAGATATACAGTACGTGGATAGACGGATATGGGACCACGACAAACGGTTCCACGGCAGGTTATGCTGAGCCGGACTTCCTTGCGGGAGAGCATTATGTTGAGACTTCGATTGTTCACGGTGGCGACCAATCGATGCCGTTGTTCTACGACAATAATTTCAAATACTCTGAGGCAGCCATGACGCTGACGCAGCGTGATTGGACCGCCGAAGGTGTGGGAGTATTGTCGCTGTGGTTCAGAGGCGATGCGTCTAATGCTGCTGAGCGGATGTATGTAGCTCTCAACGGCAGTGCGACGGTCTATCACGATGACCCAAGCGCAGCGCAGCTAACTACCTGGACCCAATGGACTATCGACCTGCAGGAGTTTGCAGCTCAAGGCGTGAACCTTGCCAATGTCAATACTATTGCCATTGGTTTCGGCGATAAGAACAATCTTCAGGCCGGCGGCTCAGGTATGGTCTTCTTCGATGACATTCGGCTGTATCGCCCGGCACAGTAAGCTGGGATTTAGGTGACAACTTAAATTAAACGGTTGATATGGCGTATTTGCCTCAATTCGG
>SDBS01002495.1_pt1 | contig 18323 bp, 14 predicted proteins | sample 2277091 | NCBI WGS metagenome assembly SDBS01 (sample SAMN10404972, study PRJNA504765) | marine sediment metagenome | isolation source: marine sediment core GS10_PC15, 163 cmbsf | place: Arctic Ocean: Southern Knipovich Ridge | collected 2010 | reverse complement strand
CCGGGCTGCGAAGCACTGCCGTTAGGCAGAACCCCCGCCCTTAAAGGCGGGACGCTTCAATCCTTGACCCCTTGAACCCTCTGGGACTACATCACCTCACTTGAAGATTGTTCACTTGACTTGTCTTAATTTACTACAACTAATCGGGAGATGATCCATCTATATTAAAGCAGGCCATAAAGGCCATCTTTAACTCAGGGCTGTTGATTCCTTGAGGACCCCACGGGTTTCTTCGGAAGATGGTGTCAATATCAACCCACAGGTCATTCATATCATTATATAGTTGTATTTGCTGGTCTTCAATCCACTCCTCGACTGTCCATTCACGAGATTCTTTATGGCCGAGGCAGTAGGGGTGGTTGGTGATGAAGTAACAGACCTGGCGTTCATTTTCATCACCGGTTCTTGCCACCGCACGTTCCAGTGGATAGGCCCGGCATGAGAACGGCCTGTCTTCATATATTGTACAGCCTTCAGGAGACAGAAATGGACACGATTTTTCTTTATCATCTATCATCTTAAGCATAAGACTGGGGAAATACGGATTGTCTCTAATTGCTTGAAAAGTGTGCTGTTCAAGAAACCGGTCCGAAGAAATACCAAGCCGGTTCTTCATGCGGATAATATCATAGGGATAAAGGTACATGTCCGCATCCTTACAGCATCGGGTAAAGCACGACACTCCAGGGCGGCAATCAAACCTGAATTTATCTTCAGCAAGCAGCTTTCTGCTGCCGGTTATTTGTTCATTGAATTTATTATCTTCCATTATTTTTAGCTTACTTTTTGCTGTTGAAAATGTCACAAAGTTTGCCAAAAATATGAAGGCAAACCGCACGGGTGAGGAGGTAGAAGAAGCTCCCCTCAGCTTCAAAGATCGTTACTCCAAGAGACTTCCTTGATATCTTCTAAGAAGACCCGTCCAGCCCGAATTTCTCCTGGCGCCCACAAAAACCTTAAGCGATTTTTCCTTGACATTGTATAACATTTGATATTATTATGCATCACATTAGAAAAAAGCTGAGAAATACGGGCTAACCCACTATTTTATTTTTCCAACACGAAAGGATTTGAGACCATGAAAAAAGATGTCGTATACCCTCTAAGAATGAGCAGCAGAGTTCGAGAAGCCCTTAACCGGGCTGCAAAAAAAGACAGTCGCACCATAGCCTCTTTGCTCGACAAAATCATCATAGAACATCTATCAGAGGAAGGATATCTAAGAGGACCGGAGTACGGCACAGAACGGCGCGAGTTTCCCCGAAAGAAAATCACCATCCCGGCCAGAACCTTTGTAGAAGCAGAATCAGAGGACAAATCCTTTCCCGGAGTGGTGCTCGATATATCCATGGGAGGAGTCCTTATTACTTACCCCAAAGGCTCTGACATCAAATTTACATCCATGGGGGAACTGCCTCGTTTTGAACTTTGCCTTGAGCTTCCGCGGGTGGATGAAAAGCTATGCTTCGACTGTGACGTGCGCCATATGCATGACACAGGAACCGAGATTCAAATTGGCGCCACTTTCGGCGATACTGAGGAAAACTGTCTGCAAAAGCTAAATAGCTATCTGATGTAAGCTATAGGAGGTGTTGATGATGGGGAAGAAGTACCTTTAACCCTAACCGGAACTTTAAATGACGGAACCCAAATTAAAGGTGAAGATATAGTTGTAATTTTAAAACGGGGGAACAAAAATCAGTCAGATAATGACGGTGGTGGAGGTAGTGAAATGTGATGATCCAGATAAATAAATTAAGTTAAGTTTATTAAAGGCAGGGTCAACAATGGCCCTGCCTTTTTTGCCCAGGGCGGTTCTGAGAATCCGGGATTTATAAATTTGACATCATTCATGAATATTGATAATGCTGCGCTTACTTTTGGAAAGCGAGAAAACCATATTGACTTATAACCATAAAAGCCTTCTATTTATGTCAAAGAAAATTGTTGCCATTGCTGCGGTTTTATCCGTTTTTCTTTTTTCACCCATCCAGTCAATGGCCGTGCAAGGCCTGAAGGAAACGAAAGTCCCTGATGCTCTGAATCCGGAACTGGATCATCTTTTGACACTAACTTCTCCCGACAGCAAGAATACCTTCGACCTTCGGCGCATCGAAAAGTTGCTGGATTTCGTGGTTTCCCCCAAAAGTAGTTCCGCCCTGTATTATGCTGACGAAAAGTTTGGCGCCAACTCCGCTTATTACGAATTTGATATCCAATCAGATCTTAATCATATCCTCCGGTATGCATTCAACCCGGAAATTCCATCCTTTGCATATATGCCGTCCTCGGTCCGTCTCTGCTACTGGTCAGAGGTCAACGGCCATAAACAACCCCTGCCAAAATTATGGGATTCTCCGCCAAACCCGGATTCTCCGGTAATTGTCAAGGGTGTTGAGCATATTGAAATCACTCCGGATCTGTTTTCAGGAGCCTATTATCGATATGATATGGATAAGACGTTGATACTTTGCAAGTACCGAGGCAGTAATCTCTTGATTTCTATATCTAAACAGAAAGATAAGTCAGATGTGGGCAGAAAAGGCCTTATTCTGGGAAAAGATGAGGACTGGAATTATTTTTATTCCGGGCAGAAGGGTCTGACAAAAACCGGGCTTGGATGGGCTAAATCATATATGTACGATTCTTTTAGCGTCTCTTTTTACTATGAAGTTAATGAAAAAACCCCCATGGTAAGATGCGGGATATTTAAATGGCTCAGAGCAGGATGGGCTGATCTGAATCTTGTTAAGAAAAAGCATATCCGCAAAGGTTTGGAGCGCTGTTCAAAGGACTTTAAAGCAATTTTAGAACATCCTTCACTCCCGAAAGCTTCGGAATTGGCCGGGATATTTTCAGATTTTAATAAGCTTTCCCTTGATTATTTAAGAAAGAAAGTCAAGCCCCATTTAAGAATTCTTGAAAGCCTGTTAGATAATGAAAAGCCTCGCTTCAAAAGCTTTGCCGAACTCCTAAAAACCGGCAGGTATTTGAATCAAATGACAAGGCAGGAGATGCAAGCAATTCTGGTTCTGGAATACATGAAAACGATCCTTAGCCCGGATTTCTCATCCCGCTTGAAGCGGGATTCATTTGCAGGGCATCATGGATGAGCCAGATAAATTCTTCATGATAAATTTGGGCGGATTTATAGAGAATTAAGAGCGGTTTCCAGCATACGCCAAAGATGCCCGGATAAACTCCCTGAACAGCGGATGAGGCTCCATGGGCCGTGATTTGAATTCCGGATGGAACTGGCATCCTAGAAACCAGGGATGGTCCTTGATCTCGATAATTTCAGCCAGTTCTCCGTTCGGTGAAGTGCCGCTGATGACCAGCCCCTTTTCCTCAAGCCTCTCTTTAAAGGCGTTGTTGAATTCATACCTGTGGCGATGCCGTTCTGAAATTTCTGAAACGCCGTATGCTTGATAAGCAAACGTCCCCTTTTTCATAATGCAAGGATAGGCGCCAAGTCGCATGGTTCCACCCTTGTCCGAGGTTATGTCCCGCCTTTGCACGGTTCCGGCCTTGTCATCATACCACTCAACCATAAGGTATATAACAGGGCAAGGTGTGCTCTCATCAAACTCCTGACTGTGGGCCCCTGCCATACCTGCCACATTGCGGGCGAATTCCACGACAGCGATCTGCATACCAAGACATATGCCAAAAAATGGAATCCTGCTTTCCCTTGCATATTTTGCGGCGTAAACCTTACCTTCAATACCCCGTGATCCAAAACCGCCCGGCACCAGTATGCCGTCGACATCAGCAAAAATCTGTTTGCAATTGTTTTCTTCTATCTTCTCTGAATCCACGAATATGAGATTAACCCGGCAATCATTGGGGATTCCGCCGTGGCTCAGAGCCTCGTTTAAACTCTTGTACGATTCTGTCAGATTGACGTACTTCCCGACGATTGCGATGGTAACAGACATTGCAGGCTCTTTTAAGCTTTTGACAAGTTTCTCCCAATCCTCCAGCCTCGGCGCCCTTGTCCAGATATTTAGCAGTTCCACAATTTTTTCATCCAGACCCTCCTTGTGGAATATCAGAGGAACTTCGTAGATACACTCCACATCTTTGGCCGTAATCACCGCATCACCACTAACATTGCAAAAAAGAGCTATTTTGGACTTTATATCTTTAGACAGGTATCTGTCCGTACGGCAAAGGAGGATATCCGGCTGAATACCGATGCTTCTCAGCTCCTTTACGCTGTGCTGGGTCGGCTTTGTCTTAACCTCTCCAGCCGTCGGTATATAAGGAACAAGCGTAAGATGGATATAGAGCACATTATCCTTTCCCACGTCAGCCTTGAATTGCCGGATAGCTTCCAGAAAGGGGAGGCTCTCGATATCGCCAATGGTTCCGCCGATTTCAACAATAACGATATCGACTCCATCTGCCACAAGCTCAATGCTTTTTTTAATCTCGTCTGTAATGTGGGGGATGACCTGGACAGTGCCCCCCAGATAATCTCCCCTCCGTTCCTTTGTGATCACAGAGTGGTATATTTTCCCGGTGGTAAAGTTATTGTCCCGGCCCAATTTAGCTTTGGTGAACCGCTCATAATGCCCGAGATCAAGATCGGTTTCCGCGCCATCATCTGTCACAAATACCTCACCGTGCTGGAAAGGATTCATGGTTCCGGGATCAACATTAATATACGGATCAAGCTTCTGGATAGTCACCGTAAGACCCCGGCTTTCGAGAAGTGCTCCGATTGCTGCGGAAGCAAGTCCTTTGCCAAGGGATGAAAGTACGCCGCCGGTTACAAATATAAATTTTGTATTACTCATATATTTTCTTGAATTCCTCGATTGTCTTTTGAACCTCATCCAGTTCCTCAGATTCACTTTGATCCGGCACAGCAGGTGCGGCCGGCTTATAGATCGATTTAAGATATTCGATATCAAAAAGATCCTTAGAAAAAGAAGGGTTCACCTTAATGTTCTGCACATTAATCTCGCGCACCAGAATATCATTCTTATAAAACTTGATCCGCATGGGATACCATGTCTTACCCGATTTACCCCATTTTAAATAACGAACTTCCAGTGAGTCATCAGAACTTTCACCGGTCCTGCTCATAATTATCCAGCGGAAAGGTCTGAATGAATCTTTGTCAAACCAAATCTGCGGAACCGTTTCATCCGGGTATTGTGCGCCAAGAACATATGCGGGTTTGCCCTCAAAACGTCCCAGACTTGACACCTTTACATCCACTCCAAGGATGGAAAGCCTTTGTTCAAGTAACATCCGTGAACGGTAAAGGAGTATATCCTTATAACGATCGAACCGGGTTTCAGGTTCAGCCGCAACCTTTCCGTCAATCACTGTCAAGACCACTCCTTTTGACAAAACTTGAATCCTTTCCACATTCTTAGACAAAATATCTGAACGGAACGTTTCCGGAAAAACATACCTCAAGGTCTCGACGAGTTCAACTGCACCCTTTTCCTGGCTGTCATCATAAAAAATCAGTTTCTGAGAAACCATAAGCCTTTCGAGTTTGCCAAGTTTCTGGGTCATTAACTCCAGAATATGGGGCCCTTGCAACACATAGGCATTTACCTGGACGCAAACAAATGAAAAAATTACAAGGCCAAATAAGAAGAGAGCAATTTTTTTAAGGTTTTGATTCATCATGCAATTGTGGATTCCGTTTTATTCAGGCTTTTATAAATTACGTGCTTTTTTGGCCGGGTTAAAATATTTCGTCCGCAAACATAGCCCCATCCCCGAGCTCCTCTTCAATCCTGATGAGCTGGTTATACTTGGCGACCCTGTCACTTCGAGACATGGAGCCTGTCTTTATCTGGCCTCCGTTTACTCCAACCACAAAATCTGCAATAAAGGTATCTTCTGTTTCACCGGACCTGTGGGATATCACCGTCGTGTAACCTGCTTGCTTTGCCATCTCTATTACATCGAGGGTTTCGGTAACCGTCCCGATTTGATTAAGCTTGATCAGGATGGAGTTTGCGATTCCTTCTTCAATACCTTTGCCGAATATCTCGGGATTGGTCACAAAAACATCGTCACCCACGATCTGAATAGACCCTTCAAGCCGGTCGGTCATCAATGCCCAGCCATCCCAGTCCTGCTCGGCAAGACCATCTTCTATGGAGAGGATAGGATATTTATCTATTAAACTTTCGTAGTAATCGATAAGCTTGTCGGCATTAAGCTTTTTATTATCCGATTTCAGGACATATTTTCCTTTTTCGTAAAATTCGCTTGCAGCGCAATCCAAGGCAAGCCCGATATCGCTGCCAGGTTTGTATCCAGCCGATTCAATTGCGCTAATTATGAATTTTACGGCTTCTTCGTTAGATTCAAGGTCAGGTGCAAAGCCCCCTTCATCACCCACAGCAGTATTGAGTCCTTTGTCTTTAAGTATCTTTTTCAGGCTGTGAAACGTTTCTGCTCCCATCCGGACAGCCTGGGCAATCGACCTTGCGCCCACAGGTACGATCATGAACTCCTGAATATCTAGATTGTTGGCGGCATGTGCGCCGCCGTTGATTATGTTCATCATGGGAAGCGGAAGACATCTGGCATTTATCCCGCCCAGATATTTGTAAAGGGGCAACCCGTAGGCTATCGAAGCCGCTCTGACAGCAGCCATTGATACGCCAAGAATTGCATTTGCTCCAATTTTTGACTTGTTGGACGTACCATCCAGTTCAATCATGAAACTATCCAGGGCCATTTGATCTGCTGAATCCATACCACGTACAGCTGGAGCAATTTCATCCAGCACGTTTTTGACAGCAGTGGCTACGCCTTTTCCGCCAAAACGCTTTGATCGCTTATCTCGAAGCTCTAAGGCTTCACGTTTCCCGGTGGAAGCACCAGAAGGGACTGCCGCACGCCCAACAGCACCGCAGGCAATAATGACGTCTACCTCAACAGTAGGATTGCCTCTTGAATCCAGTATTTCCCTTGCTTTTACATCAATAATTTCAGTCATAGCTCCCCCTTCAAAGTAGATTAAGATCCAACAGATGCACATTGTTGGGTTTAATGTCGGCCATTATTTTTTCAAACTGGTATTTCCTGCTTCATACAAGCTTGACAAGTTAAAAATAAATGTTACTCTCCTTGTAATTTTATGTCAAGAAGTGGCTTGAATAAAGATGCTGCAACATAACTTTTGTTGGTTTCGTGAAAAGTCTGTTTTGCTCACCTGGACAAGCATTTTGGCCGTTTGCAAAAGACTTATTACGAATTCGTCACTTTTCAATTAAAAGGGTTGCTATGCAAAAAACAGATTTTTATTCCAATGCTCATCTTGTCGTCGCAGCAATAAGGATTCTTGCTCACCAGAACGCTGCATCCCCTACCATCGATGAGGTTTGCAGAACCATATCTTTTTCCATGGAACAGGGCAATTTTATATGCAAAAAACTTATAGGGATGGGGATCATAGAGGTGGTTGAAGGCGCCTATGAAACTCGGCTCTTTATCAAAAACCATTTAAAAATAGAAGAAATCCCCAAAGGCGAAAAGGATAGCAGCCTTAAAGAAGATCTTAAAAAATTTCAGAATAGCAAAAAAGATTTTACTCAGAAAATAGAGTCATTTCAGGCTAAGCAAGCAAAAAAACAAAAGGACCTTTTCTCTGAACTTGAAAAGAAACTGAAAAATGGGCCTGACAAAAAATAGAATAATAAACAAAATGGGTAGCTGCTCATGTATTTTGCCACCAAGGCACCAAGATTATAGAATATTATTGCTCCACTTTTTTCTTGCAATGCATTCTTTTCTTTCAGATATGTAAAATTGATATATTTTTATTTCCTTTGTGTCTTACCTGCCCGCCCCGCCTGCCGGCCGGCGGGCAGGCATCCGGCAGGCGGGGTGGCAGAATAGTTGCCAAAATGATCTCGTAAAAAGTCTGTTTTGCTCATTTGGGTTTTTCAAATGCTGTACAGGATTTATTTTCTGAAATTGTTTAACAATATGAACGCCTTTCAGCACAATATATTGTGCTAATTCGAACACGGCCATCCAGATATCGTCACCGCCGGATTCTGCATAATAACACCTAAATATTTATAAATTAGGTTAGCCCAAAAGTTCTTGACAAGAATAATATTAATTTGTTATTTATCTCTTTTATTTTTTTGTTTGGCCCATCTTGTTGATTTTAAAGAACATATTTAATTTGCATCATTTTTAAATTTTAATCACATTATTTTGTGATTTGGATAAAGGACTGTTTAACTGTTTAATAGATGATTAAAAAAACCGGCCCAAAAAATGACCTTTTTGGCCAAAGTTATGAAGGGAGGTGCCAACAGCTTAAAAAATGTACTAAAAATTTTTGTCAGAGGTTGAGATATTAAAATTCTTACAAAGCAAAATCAGGAGGTATAATAAATGCCAAGTTTTGTAATTTCTGAAAAGTGTGATGGCTGCAAAGGCGGCGACAAGACCGCATGCACGTACATTTGCCCCAACGATCTGATGGCTCTGGAACCCAATGAAATGAAGGCTTACAACCAGGAGCCGGACCAGTGCTGGGAATGTTTTTCATGCGTCAAAATCTGCCCCACCCAGGCAATTGAAGTAAGAGGTTATGCTGACTTTGTACCGCTTGGAAGCAGTATTATGCCGATGCTGGGAACCGAGGATATTATGTGGACCTGTACGTTCAGAAACGGTACCATCAAGCGCTTTAAGTTCCCCATCCGGACAACCCCGGAAGGTGAAGCCAATGCTTACCTGGATCTAGCAGGCAAGGACCTTGACAGTGAGCTGCTTAGTACCGAAGAGGCAGACGGCTACGAGATGCCAAAACCGACAACCGTCTAAGCAAGCTATGATTTGCAAAGATCCAGTAAAATGACCAATTACGATTATCTTATTTAAGGAGGATATAATATGGCATTACCAAATAAACCTTTAGGTGAAATCAAAGCCGTAAAAGATCCGGAAGTTGAAGAGCGTGAAGTTGACATCCTGATTGTAGGCGGCGGAATGGCTGCCTGCGGAACTGCTTTTGAGATCAAGAAATGGGCGCCTGACAAGAAAATCCTGCTGGTGGACAAGGCTGCGATGGAGCGCAGCGGTGCAGTTGCCCAAGGTCTTTCAGCGATCAATACTTATATCGGCGAGAATACACCGGAGGACTATGTGCGCATGGTCCGCAACGACCTGATGGGCATTGTCCGTGAAGACCTTATTTTTGATCTTGGCTGTCATGTTGATGATTCTGTATTCCTGTTCGAGGAATGGGGTCTTCCCATCTGGAAAATGTCGGACGACGGCAAGAAAATGGACGGTAAAAAAGGCCTGAAACAAGGTACCTTGAAAAGCGGCGCTGCTCCCGTGCGTACCGGAAAATGGCAGATCATGATCAATGGCGAGTCCTACAAAAGGATCGTGGCCGAAGCTGCCAAGCTTGCTCTCGGAGATGAAAATATCCTGGAGCGTGTCTTTATCGTTAAGCTTCTTCTGGATGCCAATGAGGAAAACCGGATCGCCGGTGCGGTCGGTTTCTCGGTCCGTGAGAACAAAATTTACATCATCAAGTGCAATACCATGATGGTGGCATGCGGCGGCGCAGTCAACATTTATCAGCCCCGCAGCATGGGTGAAGGGAAAGGCCGGGCCTGGTATCCGGTATGGAACGCGGGTTCCACCTATACTATGTGCATGGAGGTCGGTGCAGAGCTTTCCATGATGGAAAACCGTTTCACCCCGGCACGTTATAAAGACGGTTATGGTCCGGTAGGGGCCTGGTTCCTTTTGTTCAAGGCTAAAACACTCAACGGTCTGGGTGAAGACTACGCGGCCAGTGATGCTGCCAAGGCAGAGCTTGAAAAATATGCTCCTTACGGTACCGCCGCCATTACACCCACATGTTTGCGTAACCACCTGATGATTGTTGAAATGAAGGAAGGCCGCGGACCTATTATGATGGATACGATTACAGCGCTTAAAGAATTGGGTGGAGAAATAAGCAAGAAGGAATTCAAGGCGCTTGAGTCAGAAGCATGGGAAAACTTTCTCGACATGACCTGCGGGCAGGCTAACCTCTGGTGCGGCACGAATACCGAGCCGGACAAGAAAAACTCCGAGGTTATGCCCACCGAGCCTTATCTGCTTGGCTCCCATTCCGGCTGCTGCGGTCTGTGGTGCTCCGGGCCTGATTTTGACTGGGTCCCCGAAGCTTACAAGATCAGATACAAAGACAAGGTTTACAACCGCATGACCACGGTTAACGGTCTGTTTACATCAGGCGACGGTGTGGGATGTTCAGGCCATAAGTTCTCGTCAGGGTCACATGCCGAAGGACGGATGGCTGCCAAATCCATGGCCAGGTTCGTGCGTGACAATGCCGACTTCACACCGGCCATCAGTCAGTCAAATGAAGAACTGGTCGACCTGCTCTACAAGCCGGTGAGGTTGTTCCTGGAGCATTGTGATTATACCACGGCTATCAATATCAACCCCAATTATCTCAAGCCAGATGGGATGACCTATCGTCTTATGAAGGCCACCCACGAATATGGTGCTGGTACGGCAACATACTATCAGACAAGCAATAAAAATCTGGAAATCGTTATGGAAATGCTCCAGTTGATGCGGGAAGACTGCGAGAAACTGGCGGCCGGTGACCTCCACGAACTGATGCGCTGCTGGGAAATCTTCCACCGCATCTGGACGGTAGAGTCTCACCTGCGTCACATCCAGTTCCGTAAAGAGACGCGTTATCCCGGATTCTACTACCAGGCCGACCATCCGGGCCAGGATGATGAGAACTGGTTCTGCTTTGTCAACTCCAAGTATGACCACAAGGCAGGAACCTGGGATATATTCAAGAAAGATTATATCCAGATCATCCCTGACTAATACTGGATATGATATAGTATAGTTGGACATACCTCCAGGTGCCGCTAGGTGCCTGGAGGTTTTTATTAAGTAAAAGTATGTGAGCACTTTTCGCCTTTGGGCGATATCCAAATGGTAAATGTGTTGTGCCCAGATGCTCAAAAGTTTTATTACTGCGGAAAAGATAAAACTTTTTGGCATATGGACACCGTGAACAAAGGATATCGCCTGAAGGGATGTACTCATGAAACAAAAAATAAGCTAAGCAATTTTTATCCAATTAAACTCATAATGCACGGAGGGATAGCATGACAGAAGACAAAGCAGCCCCTGCTAACGGAAGCATTTTAGTAGTTGGAGGAGGGATAAGCGGGTTGACCACGGCCCTTGAAGCTGCCGAAGTAGGGTACGAGGTGTTTTTGGTCGAGAAAAATCCTTACCTGGGCGGAAGAGTGGCACAGCTAAATCAATATTTCCCCAAGCTATGCCCTCCAAGCTGTGGACTGGAAATCAATTTCCGAAGAATTAAGGATAACCCCGGAATAAAAGTTTTTACACAGGCAGAAGTCGAAAAAGTTGACGGAGCACCGGGCAGCTATGATGTAACCATCAAATTAAGCCCCAGGTATGTTAACGAAAATTGCACCTGTTGCGGAGATTGCACTGAGGCCTGCGAAACAGAAATTCCCAGTGATTTCAATTTTGGAATGAATAAAATCAAAGGCGCTTACCTGCCCTTTGAAATGGCCTTTCCGGCCCGCTATGTAATCTCCCCCCAGATCATCGGAACCGATGATGCCAAAAGGTGTAAGGAAGCCTGCAAATACGATGCAATCGATCTTGACATGGAAGCCAAGACCGAAAACTTTCAGGTTGGTGCCATTGTCTGGGCCACAGGCTGGGAACCTTATGATGCCACAAAAATTGACAATTTGGGTTTCGGCCAGTACCCGAACGTTATTACCAACATGATGATGGAAAGGCTTGCCTCTGCCAACGGGCCCACCAAGGGAAAAATTACACGCCCCTCGGACAACAAGGAGCCCGAAAGCATTGCCTTTGTCCAGTGCGCCGGATCCAGAGACGAAAATTATCTTCCCTATTGTTCCTATATCTGCTGCATGGCGTCCCTGAAGCAGACCACCTATATCCGTGAACAGTACCCAGACGCCAAGGTTTATATCTTTTATATCGATGTCAGGGCTCCGGGCCAGCGCTACGAGAAGTTTTACCAAAAAATCAAAGAAGATGAAAATGTCTTTTTGATCAAAGGCAAGGTGGCGGAAGTCAGTGAAGATCCGGAAACCGGCAATATCACCGTTGTTGCGGAAAACGCCGTAACAGGGGAAAAGATCAAGGAAACCGTCGAGATGGCTGTCCTTGCCACCGGCATGCAGCCGACATCTGCAACAGCCAAGCTGCCTGCTGATCTGAAATACAATGAAGACGGCTTTATCATCAATGATTTTGAAAAAGGTGGCATGTTTGCGGCAGGATGCGCCAATAAGCCGTCAGATGTGGTTTCGTCAAACCAGAATGCTACCGGCATGGCCCTTAAGGCGATTCAAACCCTGGTGAGAAAGTAGGAGGTTATCCATGGATAAAAAGTATGGTGTATATATCTGCACAGGTTGCGGCATCGGAGATGCCCTTGAAATGGAAGAGCTGTGTGAAGTCCCTGAAGAAGAAGGTCTTCCTGTAAAAACCCATCCTTTCTTATGCGGAAAGGAAGGGGTCGAACTCATCAAGAAAGATATATCCGATGATGGTGTCAACACACTAATTATTGCAGCCTGTTCCCGCCGGGTCAATTATGATGTCTTCAAGTTTGACGGCTGTATCGTTGACCGGGTGAATCTGAGAGAGCAGGTTGTCTGGTCCCATCCCAGATCGGAATTTCCAGCCCTTACTGAAGAACAAAAAGATGATGAAGAACACTTTGACAGACTCCAGATGCTGGCCGAAGATTATCTGAAGATGGGAATGGCCAAGGCTGAGAAGATCGACTTGCCGGAGCCGTATAAGCTTGAAACCCTGAGCAAAAAAATTCTGGTCATCGGCGGCGGCATCACCGGTATTTCGGCTGCCCTTGATGCGGCCAAAGCCGGTTATGAAGTTACAGTGGTTGAAAAAGAATCATCGCTGGGCGGATATGCGACCAAAATTCGCAAACAGCTGCCTAATGAAGACCCCTATGAAAACCTTGTTCCACCGATCATCGAAGCCAAAATCAAAGAACTCGAGGCTTATGACAATATTATTGTTAAGACAGACACGATTGTTGCCCGTCTTGCCGGTGAACCGGGGGATTTCACCGTAACACTTAAAAAGCCCGGTGAAAAGATCGAGTATGACGTTCCCTATCCGCTGCCCGAAGAGATGAAGTTCGATGAAAGCGGCAAGGAACTGGATGTTGAAGAGCAACATAAGCGTTACCTTGAATACAATGAAGGCAAGCTTGACATTCTGCAATTCGACCCGGATGGCGAAAAATTCGGTGCCGTAGTACTTGCTGCCGGATGGCGGCCGTATGAACCAGAAGGGGATGAATTTGCCCATCTCGGTTTTGGTGAACTGCCGGATGTTGTCACCAACCACCAGTTTGAGGAGATGGCTGCAAAAGGCAATATAACCAGACCATCCGATGGCAAGGAAGCCAAATCGGTTGTATTTGTCCAGAGCCCCGGCAAGGGCGATGATGATGCTGACTTTGACTACTGCGGTTCGGTTACAAGCCTTGTATCGTTAAAGCAAGCCAAGTATGTGCGCGAGGATTATGATGACGGCAAGGCCTATATCTTTTACCAGCACATGCGGACACCAGGTCTGCTCGAAAACTTTTACAAGAGCATCCAGCAGGATGAAGGAATCTTTTTGACCAAAGGGGAAGTTATCAGTGTATCCAAAAACGGCGACGGCATGATTGTGGAGGCTGACAACACCCTGCTGGGTGAAAAGGTCAAGGTTCAGGCCGACATGGTGGTGCTGGCTACCGGTATGGTCCCGGTTACTGTGGATGACCCTGTGATCAATATGGCTTACAGACAGGGCCCGGCTTTCCGTGATATCGGTCTTTTTGACGGGTATTGCGACTCCAATTTTATCTGCTTTCCTTATGAAACCCAGCGAACCGGTATTTATGCTGCCGGAGCCATCCGTCGCAGTATGACCATGGAAGAATCGATGGAAGACGCCACCGGTGCTGCCTTAAAAGCGATTCAATGTATTGAATCGGTAAACCGCGGTGTTTCCGTGCATCCTAGATCAGGTGACATGACCTTTCCTGATTTTTTCATGCAGAGATGCACCCAGTGCAAGCGGTGTACAGAGGAATGCCCGTTCGGCGCCCTGGATGATGATGAAAAGGGAACTCCCAAGCCGAATCAGGCGCGCTGCCGGCGTTGCGGAACCTGTATGGGTGCATGTCCCGAACGGATCATCGGTTTTGCCGATTTCAATATCGACAGCGTCGGTTCCCAGGTCAAAGCCATCGGCGTACCTTCGGAAGACGATTATGACGAGCCCCCCTTCAGGATCGTCGGGTTTGTATGTGAAAACGATGCTTATCCGGCCCTGGACATTGCCGGATTGAACCGACTTGTATATTCAGCCGATGTCCGGTTTATTCCGATTAGATGCCTTGGATCTATGAACGTGATCTGGATCAAAGATGCCCTGGCTCAGGGCTTGGACGGAGCTTTTCTTTTGGGATGCAAACATGGCGACGACTACCAGTGCCATTTTATCAAAGGGAGCGAACTTTCGGATGTCAGGATGCAGAAGATCGGCGATGCCCTGTCGAGCCTGGCTCTGGAAGAAGAGCGGGTTGCCCAATTCCAGGTTGCAATCGACGAATACGATAAGCTTCCAAAGATGATAAATGACTTTGTGGAATTGGTTGAAGAGTTAGGCCCGAACCCGTTCAAGGGATTATAGCTGATTGATGATTTTAGAGGAGGTACTCACATGACGGACAAATACCTGATTGAGCCTGATGTAAACTTTGTCAGAGAAATCGTCGGGCTTGGGGGCGACACCCTGAAAAAGTGCTTTCAATGTGCGACCTGTTCGGTGGTCTGCCCTATTTCTCCTGACACCAAACCCTTTCCCAGAAAGGAGATGATTGCAGCATCATGGGGATTAAAGGACAGACTGGTCGGTAATCTTGACATATGGCTGTGCCATCATTGCGGGGATTGTACGACCAACTGCCCGCGTGGTGCAAAACCTGGTGAAGTGCTGGGGGCTGTTCGATCTTACGCAATCGCAAACTATGCTGTTCCAAAGACTCTGGGAAAGTGGGTCAATAGCCCAAAATTTCTGCCTATACTTTTATTGATTCCCACAGCAATATTTATAGTTCTTGGCCTTATCACGGGCCTGCTCGATTTCACTCCCGGCGGCGAGGAAATTGCCCAAACTAAATTCTTTTCCACCTGGCTGGTCGACATGATTTTCATCCCGCTGGCTGTCTGGGTTGTGGCGATTTTCGCCATGGGGCTCAAAAACTTTATTAATGATATCCACGAAAATGCCCTCCTGGAAGGAAAGACCGACAAGAAGGAACTCGACTTTGTCGGTTTGATTAAGGCATTGATTCGTGTAATACCAACCATATTAAAACACGACAAGTTTTCAGAATGCACCGAAAATAAAGACCGTGCCACAGCCCATCTGTTGGTATTTTATTCATTTATCGGGCTCTTCATCGTTACCAACATATTCTTTATTCACCTTTATATACTTCAATGGCATGGCCCCTATTCACAGCTACACCCCGCTAAATGGCTTGCCAATATCAGCGGTGTGGCCCTTATTATCGGCGGCGTCCTGATGATATGGAACCGTTTGTTCAAAACCGATCAGACCACAGCCTACAAGGACTGGTACCTGCTGGGACTAGTTCTGGGACTCGGGCTTACCGGCATGCTTACCGAAATAACAAGGATGGCAGGTTTAGCCGGTATAACCTACTGGACGTATTTCATCCATCTTGTCTTTGTTTTCAATCTGTTTGCATTTCTGCCGTTTTCAAAGCTTGCCCATATCGTCTATCGGACGGTGGCAATGGCATATAATGAGTATTCAGGCAGGCAATAACCATTGATTTGAAATTACAGCCATAAATTACAGTTAAGGGGAGGCAAGAAAGTCTCCCCTTAATTTTTTTACAAAAAAGGGAGATGCCATACGACATCTCCCTTTTAAGTTTATGGTCATCGTGCCAACTAATATGCACTCAGGAAATTATCTAATACATCTACGCTCTTTTTATCAACAACAATATCAAAAATCTTATCCTTCACATCCCTTGGAAGGAGTTCGATACTCTTGGTTGTCGCACTGTCGAATTTAGCTGTCGGGAAAACCTTCAGTATCTTGTCCCGCTGAGGATCATTCGCATAGACCCTTATAACCTTCAGACCAGCCAGCATCTCTTCACACATTTCAGCCAATCCGGCCTTTTGCAGTTTTTCGTATCTTTCTTCATTAACCCAGAGATTGATGGGGTATTTTCCTTCGGCCATAATATCACCTCCTATTACATTGGCGGAATTTCAAAGACAGGAATCCTCTTTTCGAGGTATTCATCTGTTACAAAGGGCGACCCGAACCCGTATTTATCAGCACACTCCAGAACCAGATCAAAAACCTCAGGCCTAAAAATCAGACGAGGCGGCTTTACGCCGTCTTGCACGATGCTCCTGATCAGAGTTCCACTGAACTTTTGCCACTCATCCCTGTGATTGCACAGGCCTTCAGATGTAATCTCTCCACAATGCGGACAGAATAGCCAGTTCATAGAATATACAGGAGTGATGTCCAGATCATCCTGTACGCTGGCAAGCAAATGATGGGCATCATATGCCCCGTAATAGGTTCCGACCCCTGCATGATCCCTTCCGTACATATGATGGGACAGACCCAGGTTGGTCCTCAGCATGGCATGAAATACAGCCTCCCTCGGGCCTGCGTAGCGCATATCCCAGAAGGTAAGAGAAGTCAGATGGTTATGATCCCCGAAATAACCTGATTTCCTCAACTCATCCTGGGTTAAGATAATGGCCTCGTCAATGTAGTCTCCTTTTCGCTTTGCTCCGATGATCGCATTTACCAGCACACCCACAAGCGGTTTTTCAATGGGCAGTTCGGCATAGCTCTGGAGCCAGGCTCCCTTCATGAGCCATTCATGGCCGGTATGAGGCACATTTCTGGTCTGATGGGCCACAACCCTTTCCCAGCCCTTTTCTTTAAAAGCTTTTCTCATTTCAAGAGGCGGTATAAAGTATGGATCGTAGGGCGGGTTGATTTTTGGCCGATTGACAAGGGTGATCTTTCCACCGACGAATTTATCCTTGTACTCATAGGTTCGTGCGCATCCCGGATGTTTATCCTCATCTGTCCCGTATACATCCTGACACATCGCCTTTTTATCGTAATCGAAGATGTCCTCCACTTCAAAAATGGCCATGGGGTTGCCGCCACAGGTCAGAAGGAGTGAAACACCTTCTTTGACTCCGTAATCAGCTACTTCTCCTTCTGACAGATCGAAAAGGATCGGAATGCTCCATACGGTTCCGTCGACAAGCTTCATGTTCTTGCATACAGAATCCACATCGGCTTTTCCCATGAATCCTTCAAGAGGCGTGAAAAAACCATAAGAGATATCAATGACCTCATTGGCGATCTGGCTTCGAATCGGGACCTCTGTAAGCCCCTTGATCTTCTTGGCAGCCTCTGAAGGTTCCATAATCCTTTCTTTAATTTCTTTGCCACCATGTCCTGTTTCACTCATATTCTCTCTCCTTTCCTTATAATGCATTCACTCATTATTACGGTAAAACCTCTAAGCATTAATTAATCCAATATGTTTTGATTAACTGATCTGGATCTGTCCTCCTTTCAATGATTCTTTGAATATTCTGTTAAAATTAATATTTAATCAGACCATTTTCCCCTAAAAAAAATATTGATTAATAAGGAAATAACCATTTGTCAAGCGCAATTCTATTCGTTTTAAAACAGTTCTTATTTCAATATCCCTGCACTTAGAATTATGACAGGCATTAACGCTAATAATCGTGGACAAAAATAAAAATATTTATTAAATAATAGAGACACGGATTTTTATTATAATAAAAGTGAGGGCATATGAATGAAATTAATTTGCAAGATGGCAAAATAAAGATAGACGGCGAATGGTTTTCTGCTGAGGATCTAACCAATATGATCCAGGAAAAAATGCAGATAGGAGATATGAAATTTTCAAATCTCGCTGCCGCTTTAGAGGAGCTTAACAAGGCTCTGGAAGATACAAACACATTAGAGATAAGGCTTGTTCTTTCTAAAAAAGAATATGATAAATTGAAAGCGCTCGGAAGGGGCGATGACTATGAGTGTGTTCGACAGGCAATAATGGCATTCATTGGTGGCGGCAGAGCAGAGCCAGTTGTTAAAGCAGAGGATAAAAAGAA
>SDBS01002494.1_pt1 | contig 18324 bp, 15 predicted proteins | sample 2277091 | NCBI WGS metagenome assembly SDBS01 (sample SAMN10404972, study PRJNA504765) | marine sediment metagenome | isolation source: marine sediment core GS10_PC15, 163 cmbsf | place: Arctic Ocean: Southern Knipovich Ridge | collected 2010 | reverse complement strand
GGTAGTAAAAGAGGCAAAAACCCTGGCCGGGGTGGCAAAACATCTAAGAAGTAAACAGATTAAGAAAATAATCTTTGTCCCCGGGAAAATTGTTAATTTTGTGGTCAGTAAAGATAGGGAATAGAATGTGGAATCTTACCAGAGAAGAGCAAACAGTGCTTCTCTTTGTGGCAGCAGTCTTTCTGGTGGGGCTGGGAGTGAAACTTACGGGAGGAATTCCTCGCCTTCCCAAAGTGCTCGTATCCAAAGAATCAATAGAGGTGAGGATAGAGGGCGCGGTAAAGGAGCCCGGTTGGTACGATATTCCCAAGGGGAGCCTGGTAATTGAGGGAATCAGGCAGGCAGGAGGAGCCCTTCCTCAGGCAGATTTAAGGGGGATGAATCTAGGTTCATCCCTAGAAGACAAAGAGGAGATATGGATTCCCGGGGAAAAGCTCAATATAAATCGTGCCTCTTCAGAACAGTTGACCTATCTTCCCGGTATTGGTCCTGTTCTTGCCCAGAGGATTATTGACTATAGGGCGAAGAACGGTCCTTTTCATAATCTATCTGAGCTTACAGAGATCCCCGGCATTGGCCAGGTAAAGTTTGCCAGAATCAAAGAAAAAACTACTCTGGAAGATGAATATTGAGTTTGGCAATACAAGAGTTCCACCTGCAATTATATGAACAGCGCCGGTCAGCGACACCGTAAATGTTTCGAGGCTCAATCCCTTCGCTAATCTATATCTTATCTTCCAACTTGAATATTTTCAGGGGATTTTGATAAAAAAGCATCTGGGAAATCTCTTTTGCTTTTTCAAGGTCAAAAACTTCCTCTTCAACCTTTCTTGCTAAAGCCTTGCTTACATTAACCCGTGCTAGATACTGATGACCATACACTGCATCGATGAAACAATAATCTCCTCCAAATGCGCTAATTTTATTTAGGGGGACTGAGTCTATCCACTCGGCCAGGGCATTTATAGACGCTGTTGGCGATATTATGTGTACCCAACACATATCTATATATACATTAGGGAATGTCTTCGCTAAGACTGACAAAACCTGTTGGTATGGATAGCCAATATGAAAAATATCAAAATCTACATTCGGATATTCTAAAAACAGATTTGACAAAAGAGCAGGATCACTGTGGTAAATTATGTTTCCACTTCCCTCCTGAAGGCCTGTGTGAAATTGAAAAGTTAAATTTCTCTTATTAGCCAGAGCCAAAATGAAATGCATCATATAATCCTGGAAATTCTTGCCCACCGTAAATACCTGATTTGTTGCTTCCGTTAAATGCTTAACTTTGAATATTTGGTTAAATGCGTTTTCGGCTTCGTTCTTGCTGGCTCTTTCGTATTTTAAAGTGCGCTCATAAGCCAATCCACTTTTTAGAGCTATAGCTCCTGATTTTAAGGCTTTGTCCAACATTACTCCGCAAGCTTCCAACCAATCGTCCAGAGAACAAATCTTAATGTCAGATTGCTTCTCAACTTCTTTGATATCAGCTCCATTCTTAGGATAAATAAAGTTGTCTAAACGATATACACTTCTGAAAAAGGATTGGTCACATTCCAAATTGCTATCTAATAGACTTATCCTTATTTTTGATTTTTCTTTAAGAACCTTTCTGAAATGTCCTGGTTTTAAAGATTCTAGAAAGGCTTGATTTAACTGTTCAATAGTAGATCTACATATTTTCTCAATCCCATATAGAGCTTTGACAGAAATATCCAGAGCTCTTCCGTATCCGGTATATCCAGCAATCTGCCAGTATGGTTCAACCAGCTTCCATCGATCGATGAGGGGGAGCTTATTATTGATTACTTTTTCATAATCATCGATTCCCAGTCCGGCAGAAATTAAATCTCGGTTGAAATAGTGAGACAAATATTCTTTTAGGACATCCGTATCCTTTTCCCTGGCACTTTCACAATATGGAAGATGCTCATGAGTATCAATGATCTCTATGCCTCTTAGGTAATTAAATATTTCTTCAAATGCCTTAGCCATTTCCTTTCCTCCTTCTGAGTTTTTTTGCCATATATTGGTCTTATCCTACACTTCTGCACATATTTTATTTTTCTTCCTCTTCTCAGTTTTAACGAAAACCACGAAATTTTAGCAAAGCATATTTGAACAAAAAATTGAGAGATTTTGATAGGGAAAAGGGTTAAATGCTTATTCCAGCCTGTTCTGCAAAGGCTTCAATGAGTGCTACGACGTTCTCCGTAGGAGTTTCAGGCTGTATGGCCTTCGCTGGAGCAAGAATATATCCCCCTCCTTTCCCCATTTCCCGACAGAGTCTTCTAAACTCTGATTTTATCCCAGAGAGACTTCCAAAAGGAATCGTGCTTTGCGAACCAAGACCGCCCCAAAAGGTGATATTTTTTCCATACAATTCTTTTAACTGGTAGGGATTGTTGTTTTTCGCTTCAGGCTGAACACTCTGGTATACGTCGAGACCTATCTCAATAAGGTCGAGCAATATCTCTTCCACGCTCCCACAAATATGGCTAAAAGTATATTTTCCTGCCTTATGAATTCTATCATAGAGTTTTGCCGCATAGGGCTTAAAGTATTCTCGCCAACGCTCAGCCCCGATTATAATACCACCTTGATATCCCCAGTCTTCACTGAGCATGATTCCATCGAAAGGTAAAATAAGGAGTTTTTCAAGAATGGTCATTTGCTGCTCAAAAATCTTGCAGACGAGCTCCTTGTAGAAATCCTTATTGGCTACCGAATCCATAAGTGCGTTTTCAAAACCTCTCATTGTCCAAGTTCGCTCAAAAACACCAACACCAAGATTGGTAACCAGAAAATGGTCTCTATTTTTATTGATCTCTTGCAGAGCGCCATAACTTCCACTTATCTCAATGGCTACATCTACTCCCTTATCTTGGCTAGCTTTTTTTATTTCTAGTGCCACGTCTATACTAGTGGGGTCAAAGGTCCTGTCTGCTCCATATTTTTCTGCTAATCGTCGGCGGATAGGCAGTGGGTCAGAAGCAAAAATAATAGTCGCTCCATCTAATTTGGCCATTTGGACAGCCATAAGGCCAATGGCTCCCAGGCCAAAGATAGCCACTCTCTCTCCTAATTTAATATTAGCGTCTCTCACCCCAGCGAGAGCAACACAAGCAGGATCTATACATACCGCTTCCTCAGAACTCATTTCTGCTGGCAAATGATTAATTTGATTCTCCTTTACTGTATAGGTTTCTCTAATAGGGAGATGTCCAAACACCCTGTCACCAGCCTTGAATTTCTTTACTTTTCCTCCTGCCTCAATTACTGTTCCTGTACTCATATTTCCTAGAGGACGAGGAAAGGGGGAACCAGTTTTTTCACGCGGTAGAAACAGCCTATATTGTGGGTCGAACATTTTTTCATAGGTAGGGGCAGTTCCCCGATAGACATGAGATTCTGTTCCATGCTTGGGAGAACTAAACTCAGTTTTTATACGTATCTCATCTGCTTGAAGTTTTTTTCTTGGTATTCCCGTAAAATAAGTTTTCTTGGTTTTAAAGCTATAAGTTCCCTGGGCATATCACTTCTCCTTTTTTTATTTGTTCGTTCTTGTTGACTGTCCCTGAATAGCATAAACTTGCAATCTTCAACCCATATTCGGTAAACTCCTTCAAATAATAGTTCTTTACTCTGGTCTTTTATCAGGTAGACTTAAGGGTAGATATGAAAAGATAGAATGAATTCATTTTCATAACAAATTATAATAATGTGAAAATCTTTGTCAAACATCTTAATTCTTTTGAGAAAGAGCTCAGTTCATACTTGCCAAAGCCTCTTTCGGTGGTACACTGTGGTACACTAATGAGTGTGTAAATTCTTGAAAGCTTGACTGATAAAGAAAAATGGCTTATTCTTCCATGAACCAAAAGAAAAGCTACAACTGGTTACAGTTTCGCAAATTCCTTAAGTATAACCCTTTACCTAAGCCGAAGATATATCACTTGGCCTATACACCCTATCCTGGAGAAAGATATACATTATTGAGGAGCCGGATGTGTTAGTCCCACAAGTCCGGTTCTGTGAGGGACATTGAATAGCCAAAGGAGGTTATAAAAGATGTCTACTGAACTAAGACTGGGAGGTGCCATTTTTGATACTCCCAATGACCCGGAAGAGTTGGCACGTGCCCATTTAACTTGTGGCTATCGGGCCGCTTACTGTCCTGAAGTGTCTCTCTCAAATAAGAATCGTATCAGAGAAATCCGTCGAGCCTTTAAGAAATATGATGTCCTAATTGCTGAGGCAGGTGCCTGGTGTAATCTCATCTCTGTTAATAACTCAGAGCGCAAGAAGAATTTCAAGTATGTCTCGGAACGTCTAGCTCTAGCGGACGAAATTGGAGCTAACTGCTGTGTCGATTATATCGGAACGCTCGATCCTGATTCCTCGTGGGGACCACACCCGGACAACCTCTCCAGGGCCACCTTCGAGCTCATGGTAGACACCGTTCGCCAAGTATTGGACGAGGTTAAACCGCGCCAGGCCAAGTTTGCCCTGGAAATGATGCAGTGGGTCTTTCCTGATAGTGCGGACAGTTACGTAGAACTCATCCATGCCGTAGACCGTCCTTCCTTCGGGGTCCACATGGATCCGGTGAACTTAATCGTCTCTCCCCGGCAATACTTTGACAACGGAGCCTTGATTCGGGAGTGCTTCCAGAAACTGGGCAAGTGGATGGTGAGCTGCCATGCTAAGGATATTATTCTAAGAAAAGAATTATCTTTACATTTGGATGAGGTGAGACCGGGATTGGGTAATTTGGACTATAAAACCTATTTGACTGAACTCAACCGGCTTCCGGGTGAGGTACCAATAATGCTAGAACATCTCTCATCAGCTGAGGAGTATATCATGGCCCGAGATTACCTGTTTTGTCTGGGCAAGGAATTGGGTATAAAGTTTGGTGAGCAAGTGTGAGATTTCCAAATAAGTTTGGGCTGGTTGTAAGGAAGCTAGAGTAATTGGGGGAGATCTAGATGGGGGTGATGCTGAGTATTTAGCTGTACCTGAAAAGAATTATTTCCTTCTACCTTGCGATTTATCTTTGTCAATGCAAAGTAATTATGTCACCCTTTCTGCAAAATAGAAATGTCACACCCCTACCAGCAAAGCTTCCTTTTGAGGAGGAGCTAAGAATGAGCAAGAGCGAAACATTAGATAAGACTTCAACAGATCTCAAGAAAAAGGAAATATTGGGACTCCTTGAAGAAGAAATATCTCAGTTGGCACAAGAGGGAAAGAATATAGATGGTGAGATTAAGAGAAAATTTGAGCAGCTGAGGAAGGAAGGATCTCTGGATGAAATGGAGGCGTTTTATGATAGGGTAGAGAATCTGGATAAAAGAGCTGACTATCCTTATGATGAACCCTTCCAGATAGATGAGATCAAAAAGAAAAGGCCCAAAAAAAAGATAACTCTTCCAAAAATCCCAGACAAAGATGTTCTTTATGATCGTATACATGGAGCATGGCTTGGCCGCTGTATTGGCTGTCTTTTGGGAAAACCGGTAGAAGGATGGCCAAAAGAAAAAATAGAAAACTACCTTAAAGCTACAGATTCTTATCCGCTGCAAGACTATTTTCTCTACGCACCGGATAAAATCAATAGCAACGAACATACCTTTCATTCCTCAGCCAAAGAGGCTACCAGAGGAAATATAAGTTGTATGGCTCGCGATGATGACCTTGATTACACCATCCTTAACTTAAAACTCATAGAAAAAAAAGGTTTTGAATTCACTACAGAGGATGTGGCTCAGGAATGGCTTTTAAATCTTCCCTACCAGATGGTATACACCGCTGAGCGTCAAGCCTACGCTAACCTGGTGAGAGGTCTTCAATCTCCGGCTACGGCTAGCTATCGCAATCCCTTTCGAGAATGGGTAGGAGCTCAGATAAGAGCTGATATCTTTGGATACATTTGCCCAGGAAATCCAGAATTAGCTGCTTCTTTGGCTTATAGAGATGCCTGTCTTTCCCACACAAAAAATGGTATATATGGTGAGATGTGTGGGGCAGCAGCAATATCAGCCGCTCTGGTAGGTAACGATTTAGAAAAGGTGATCAATGCCGCTCTATCTCAGGTACCAGAAAACTCTCGTCTTACAGAAGTGGTAAAAAAGGTGACCAGTTGGAGTAAAGAAGCTGATAGCTGGCAAGAGGTGTGGCAAAGGGTGATGGAGCGATACGGGGAATACCACAGAGTTCATACTCTTCCCAACCTCGCTTTTGTCCTGATAGGCCTTATCTGGGGACAGCTTGACTTCAAAAAAACTATATCCATTGCAGTAATGTGTGGACACGATACTGACTGCAACGGGGCAACTGCTGGCTCTATCCTGGCAGCATTGAAAGGGACAAAAGGAATTCCCCAGGAAATGTCAAGACCCTTAAATGACAGGATCAAAAGCGCTGTCTTTGGATATTCGGATGTGAAGATAAGTGATTTAGCCAGAAGAACATTTGAGCTAGCTTTTAATCAATAAACTTCTTAGAAGACTTTGGTTGAGTGAGGGCTCTGTATCTAGCTGAATAACTTTGGCCCATTTGCCCTGAAGGGTATCTATATCCCTTAATTGCTCTAAGGGCATAGGGTAAAAAATGATTTTACAGGAGGATTTGCCATGAAGGTCTATATCTGCATGGACATGGAAGGTATTTCCAATGTGGTGACCAGTTATCAGCTGATGCCAAATGGTTCAAGTCCTGCCCTTCAGGAAATCCGGGAGATTGCTACTCGTGAAGTGAATGCAGCCGTTGAAGGAGCTTTTGAAGGCGGTGCTACAGAAGTTTTAGTTAATGAGAATCACTCGGGTGGTGAAATCATCCCGGAATTGTTGGACCGTCGGGCACATCTATTCGCAGGCAAGCCGAAACGACTGATGACAGCCGAGGCACTAGAGGATTATAATGTTCAGTTTCTTATCGGTCTGCACGCCCGCATGGGTTCTGCTGATGGAGTATTGGACCACACCTGGTGTTCAAAGACCATAGCTAATTTTTGCGTGAATGGGAAACCGATGGGTGAGATTGGACTGAATGCACTGTACGGTGCCGAATTCGGGATTCCAACGGCCCTGGTCACAGGCTGCGAGGCAGCATGTGCGGAGGCAAAAAATCTACTGGGCAATATTGAGACAGTGATCGTCAAGAAAGGATACGGCCGTTTCGCTGCAATCTGCCCTCATCCGGAGGTTAATCGGAAACGCATACGAGCCGCCGCTGCTAATGCTGTGCGGAACATCGAGCAAATCATACCGCTGACGATGAAAAAGCCAATGAGATTGGAATTTGATTTTTTCACCTCTCAGCAGGCCTTGATGTGTACGCTCATTCAGGGTTGTGAACGAGTATCGGATCGGACCGTCCGCTTTCAGGTGCCGAATTTTAAGGAGGGGATTCGTGTCTATATGCTGACGGCCATCGTACATAGTGCGGGTAGTGATCCGGTCTATTGATAAGAATAACAGAAAATTTATTAGCGAAATAAGAATGTTTAGTATGTATCTCCTGCCCAGTGCTTGTTAGGTGGCTGTAGTGGGATTGAAGGAACTAGTAAATGAGTCTTTATACAATTCCCTTTAAGAAAGGTGTTGCTAGGCAGGTCAAGATCGATGATGATAATTTCCTCTTTAATGCGGTGCCACTGAAGCCTGATCAGGTCCCCGAACAGGAGAGGGTGATCAAAGAAGCTCTGGAAACTCCAATTGGTACCGGTAAACTCGAGGAGCTCATCCGGTCCAAGGACCGTGTGGTAGTGCTCATTGATGATATCACCCGACCAACTCCCAGTGCTAGAATCCTACCCCAGATTTTGTCAAGAATCAAGAAGGCCGCTGTAGCAAGATCAAGAGTTCAGATCATTATGGCGCTGGGAACCCACCGTCCGATGACAGAGGAGGAACTTGAGATTAAGCTGGGTCGCCGCGTTATGGACGATTACGAGGTGATCAACCGAGATTACCGGGACACCTCTAACTTTGTTTCTCTTGGAAAAACACAGAGCAGTACACCTATCGAATTATATCGGGAAGCCATCGAGGCCGATTTTATTATTGCAATAGGTAATATTGTTCCTCACATATCTTCCGGTTGGGGAGGCGGATCGAAGATAATCCTGCCAGGCGTGTGCAGCCAAAAGACCACTGATATGATGCACCTTATGGCTTGTGTTGTGCAACCGGTACTGGAGGTAATCGGTACCAGGGATAATAAGCCCCGGGCCGAGATGGATACGATAGCAGAAAAAGTTGGTCTTAACTTCATCGTAAATACTGTGCTAGATGAAGACAATAACATCTTGGCTGTTTTTGCTGGACACTTTATTCAAGCTCATAGAAAGGGTGTAGAAGCAGCTGAGAAATTGATGGTTGTTCCTATACCTGGTCAGGCCGACATCCTCATCGTTTCTGCAAATCCATGTTATTTTGACTATTGGCAGGGCGTCAAACCATACGTTTATTCGCATCGGGCAGTTAGAAAAGGGGGCGTCATTATCTTCTTACTGGATGGTAAAGAGGGGCTCTGTGGCGATGCGCCTTCTCACGAGAAGACCATGCGCAAATATCTGCTCCATTCGTTTAAAGAGCTCAAGAGAGCAGTTGACAGGGGGGAGATTGATGATATTGTCGGCTTAAATGTTCCCATGTATCATTCAATCCTGCGCCACAGAGTTACTACATTCTGTGTAACCAATCACCTTTGGCAAGAGGATATCAAGGCTTTGGGTTTTATTTCAGCACCGAATGTGCAAATCGCTCTTAAAGGCGCCTTTGAGATTGTGGGACAGGACGGAAAGGTGGGAATCATCCCTTATGGTGGTGAAACACTTACTCGATTGGAAGATAATTCAGAGCCCTGGCGTGAAGAATCAAGCTAAGGAATACCGTGGCCGATAAAGAAGAGAGTAAAAGAAGTTATTTATAAATATACTGGCTTCAATGGGGCATATAGCTCAAGCTAAAATTTGTTATCGCCTTAAAGAATCAATAGATAAAGGAGTGGGTACAAATAATGAAAGCCCTGGTAAAGTGGGGACGCGGTAAAGAGAAGATGGGAATCCGCCGGGTAGCAAAACCTAGCGTCTCTCAAAACGATCTGCTTATCGAGGTCGCTGCAGTGGGTATCTGTGGGTCTGATCTACACATCTGGAGAGACGAAAAAGAACATAAAGAACCGGTAACGCTGGGACACGAATACGCCGGTGTGGTTACAGAAAAGGGCTCTGAGGTTGGTGAGGAATGGCACATTGCTGATCGTATCTGCGGTGACCTGGAAACTGAAAAGGGACGTATCGGTACCCATGTAAACGGAGCCTATGCACCGCTTCTATCCATTCCCAAGCGACTGGCGCATCGCTTGCCGGATAACCTCTCATTTGAAGAGGGTGCATTAATTGAGTTGGTGACATGCATGAGCTATTCAGCCATGTATCGCAGTCGCATCTGGCCGGGCGACTTTGTTGTAATTGCCGGTCCAGGACCCATTGGTCTGACCATGTTGCAAATGGTCAGGCTGTTCAGTCCCCGTGCAGTCATGGTGACCGGCCTTAAGTCTGATACTGAGCGGTTGGCCAAGGCAAAAGAGTTGGGTGCTGACTATACCTTCTATAGCGAGGATGATCCAGTTAAGGAAGTGATGCGTCTTACAAATGGCAAAGGTGTGGACGTATGCATTGATGCTTCCGGCGGGGAGGTAGCCATTAAACAGTGTCTTCGCATGGTACGCATAGGTGGCTGGATTACAATTGTCGGTCTATGGGGACATGACTTTAAGACTAATCTTGATATGATCCCCTATCATTGTCTGACTGTTCGTGGTGGCTGGGGTTGGGCCGGTATGGAGTACGACGATCAGATGGTGCGTCAGGCAATGGGCTGGCACTCTTGGGAGCGTGCACTACAGATTATGGCAATGGGCAAGGTTAATTTGTTACCCTTGGTTACAGGAAAAGTGAGGATGGAGGAATGGCGTGATGCATTCGAGGCACTAGAGCGCAAGGAAGAAATCAAGATCATAATGTACCCCAATGAGAAGTACATGCCGAAGTAGGCTCATGCTTGCCTAAGATAGTAATTCTGGGACAGATGATAGGGAACAGACCTCCCATCATATAAGGGGAGTCTGTGATAATAGAAATGAGACACATTGAGGAGTTCCAAAGATGAGCATGAAATACCATTATCGGCCTGAAGAGCTGCTAAAAGGTGTTAGTCCCAAGAAAGCAGGCTTAGAGTATATATCTTGTAAACGCATTGAGTTAGATAGTAACACTCCGTCTTTGATAGTACAGAGCGGTAAGCAAGAGGTAGTCTTCGTGGTTATGGCAGGGAAGATGGATTATGACTTCAATGGAAGGGCTGGTACTGCGATTTTCAAAGATATGGTTTATGTGCCGTGCAAGAGCAGGATAGTATTATCTACACCTCATAAAGCAACAGTGATGCAGGTAGGGGCTCTGAGTGACCGCAACACCGATTTTGCCCACATTGCCTTCTCTGAAGTGGCCAAGGATCCGAACCGACACAAGGCATATGGCTTTGCCGAAACGAATTGCCTGCGCCATGTCTATACCTTCTTAGGTGATGACTTCAATGCTGCCCGGTTAATGATGGGTATTTGTCAGGGCAATCCTGGCGGTTGGACCTCGTGGCCACCGCACGAGCATGCCGAGCAACGTGAGGAAATCTATGTATACTTCGACATGGGCAAAGAATTCGGCCTACAACTCGTCTATGAGAATCTGGATAATCCTCTATATGTAGGGATTGTACGTAATGGCGATATGGTATCAATACCGCGAGGCTATCATCCTAACCTGGGTTGCCCGGCCGGACGGATTTGCTACATTTATGCCATGGCAGCTCGAAAAGCTGGTGAGCGCAAGTTCCTGGATTTGCATATCCAGGAAGATTTTGGCAGTAAGTTTGAATAGTCAGCGTTTATCTATATAAGGAGTTACTATGAAAATTTCACAATCTTCATTTGTCTATTTCAATTATTCAATCCAGGATGCGATTCGACACCTGGCCCATTACGGGTATAAAGGTATCGAACTCTGGGGCGGACGGCCTCATGTGTATGGTCATGATTTAGATACTCAACTTGAGGAAATCAAAGTACTGCTTAATAAGTACAACATGGTAGTGCCAAACTTCATTCCGGCGCAGTACCGTTATCCATCTATTCTTTGTTCACTGAATGAAGTTGTTCGCCAGGATAGTGTTGGCTACGTCTCGAGCGCTATTGACAACGCAGTTAAGCTGGGTGCGCCGTATGTGAGCCTCTGTCCTGGTATGGCCCTGAAAGGCGAAAATCTAAAGGTGGCTTGGGCACAACTGAGCAAGAGTTTCACCGAACTGGTGAGATACGTAGAGGACAAACCTGTAAGGCTTATTATTGAACCGGCCAACCGTTTTGAAACGAACCTGATCCTGACCGCTAAGGACGCATTACGCATGATCAATGAGATTGGCTCGGGCAAACTAGGTATTCTCTTGGACATCGGGCATATGAATTTGAACAATGAGGATTTCAAGGAAACCATTGAAACAATTACCAGACTGGAAAATGTCCCATTGCACATTCATATCGACGATAATTATGGTGATGCTGATGTGCACCTGATCCCTGGTGAGGGAGCAATTGACTTCTCTTCCCTTGCAGGGGCATTGAAGGCGATTGATTACCAAGGGTTCATTTCGGCAGAGCTAGGGTTTCAGTATACTGGGGATCCAGATTCAGCCGTGCAGAAGACCTATCATTGGCTGGTGGAAAACTTTGGGGAGTAGGTAGTTCTACCCAAATCATAAAGAGGAGATATGATGGGAGATTCCAGATATAGATACACTGAAAAAGAGCTGTATGACTTCAGTCCCCAGAGAAGTTTCAAAGGGGATGCCCGGGAAGCTGCCTTTCTCTTAGGAGGGATTGGCACGGGCAATGTGTCAATCGGGGCAAGAGGCGAACTGCGGGATTGGGAAATCTTTAACTCACCCGGAAAAGGAAATATACTTCCTTATAGTTTCTTTGCTATACGAACCCAATCTGAGAAAGGTGAGGTAGTTACCAAAGTACTGGAATCAAAGATTCATCCTCCTTATTCGAGATCTCACGGATTCAGTTCGGGCCAAGTAGCTGGATTGCCTCGACTGGATACCTCCACTATGAGAGGTGAATACCCTTTTGTACAGGTTAATTTTAAAGATAAAGAACTCCCGGTAGAAGTAAGACTGGAAGCCTTTACTCCTTTTGTGCCTTTAAATGCCAATGATTCAGGAATTCCAGGTGCAATTATCCGTTACAAGGTAAAGAACATCTCTGAGCAACCTATTGATATATGTATTGTTGGCTCTCTGGCAAATGTAGCGGGATTTACCGGATATGATATTTGGGGGAATGTGCAATTGGTAGGAAAGAGAAGGAATGAATACCGGGAGGGTGAAATTGCCCGGGGTCTCTTCTACTCTTCTAATTTACCCTCTGAAGATCCAAGCTATGGAAGTATGGCTCTTATGACTTCTGATAAAAATGTAACCATGAAAACAGCGTGGCTCACAGGAGGCTCATTTGATGGAATACAGGAGTTCTGGGATGACTTTTGTCACCATGGAAGGTTGGAGACCAAAACGACCTGTTCAGCTTCCGGGAAAGAATTACCTTCAATAGAAAAGCCAAAAATAGGTTCCCTGGGAATCTACCATAGTCTCAATCCGGGAGAAGATAAAATCTTTGAATTCATTCTTAGCTGGCATTTTGCCAATAGAATAAAGACTTGGGATTGTGACAGATGCAGCCGGGTATCTGAAAAAGAGACCATCGGAAACTATTACAGCTCTCTTTTTGAAGATGCATGGAAGGTAGGCCAGTACTTGATTGAAAATATGGAGAGATTAGAGCGTGCATCTCGGGATTTTCATCGGGCACTTTTTTCCAGTACTCTACCCTGCTATGTCATCGATGCAATTGCCAGTAATATTACCGTTTTAAGGAGTCCTACCTGTTTTCGCATTGAGGATGGTACCTTTCTTGGCTGGGAAGGATGTCACGATACCACGGGATGCTGTTTTGGAAGTTGTACTCATGTATGGAACTACGCTCAAACAGTGGCCTTTCTTTTTCCTGAATTGGAACAGTCTATGAGAAAGGTTGAATTCAACCTGGAAACCGATGAAGAAGGTAAAATGGCTTTTCGCTCCAACCAGATTTTTGGCAAAGAAAAGTGGAGTATGCTGCCCGCTGCGGACGGCCAGCTTGGTGCAATAATTCGTCTTTACCGTGAATGGAAGGTCAGTGGGAATACAGAGTTTCTCAAGAGTTTATGGCCCAAAGCACGCAAGGCCTTGGATTTTGCCTTTTCATATTGGGATTCTGACGGCGACTTTGTTCTTGATGCACAGCAACACAACACGTATGATATTGAGTTCTACGGTCCGAATCCATTAATCAACTCTCTCTTTTACGCTGCCCTGAAAGCGGGAGCCGAAATGGCTAAATCTATGAAAGATATTGAATGCGCCCTCCGCTATGAAAACGCCCTTAAAGAGGGAAGTAGGAAAATGGATGAATTGCTTTGGCAAGGTGAATATTACATCCAAAAATTGGACGACATTAATCAATATAGTTATCAACATGGAAGAGGATGCCTTTCTGATCAACTGTTAGGCCAAATGCTTGCCCATGTCACCGGCTTGGGGTATGTTCTTCCCAAAAATCATGTGAGAAAAGCCCTTTTGTCTATCTATAAATATAATTTCCGAGTCAGCTTCTCTAAACATCATAATGTTCAGCGCACCTATGTCCTCAATGATGAGAAAGGTCTTTTGCTCTGCTCTTGGCCTAAAGGAGGAAGACCTAAGTTTCCTTTTATCTACTGTGATGAGGTCTGGACGGGGATAGAGTACCAAGTGGCTGCACACCTCATCTATGAGGGATTTGTTGAAGAGGGACTTACTATGGTGAAGGCTACTCGGGAAAGACACGATGGATACAGAAGGAACCCCTGGAATGAAGTGGAGTGTGGTCACCATTACGCTCGCTCTATGTCCAGTTGGGCGTTGTTATTGGCTTTGAGTGGATTTCGGTTCGACATGGTAGAGGGAACTATGAGTTTTAGGCCAGTGATAAATAAAGATAACTTTTCTACTTTCTGGAGCACAGGAAAAGCCTGGGGGATCTACACCCAGAAGAAAAACTCAAAAACTGGCAGGAAAGAGTGCAATGTAGAAGTACTCTGTGGAAATCTTCAGAATATAAGAGTGACCTGATGCGGAAGATATGAAGGCAAAAGAAGTGGAATTATCAGAGGATGATTACAGAAAAGGCAGTAGATGAATCTTTGCAGACTTGCAAAGGGAATGTCTATGACTAGAAGATTTTGGTCAATGGTAGACTACCTTGCCTTTGAATCGCTACTATTATTTACCTGCTTTGCTCTTTCCAGTAATGCCAGTGACAACTCTGAAGGTTTGGTGTTTCGTACCTCAGTTTCAAACGTTTTGATGCCAAGATAAAAGTCAAATCCCTCAGGATAACCTTTTGGACGTCTCATGGGATGAAAAGGGTCAACGTAGTGGTTTAAGGCAATAACTTTTCCTGAATCGTTTTTTAAGGAAAGTTTAACAATGTAAGTTTCTTCATTCTGTACTTTCCAGCTCAAGTCGCACACCTTTGTTCTTGCATTTATTGGCACATTGAGTTGTTTCTCATCTTTAAGTATTAGATTACCGGATATGTCAACAACCTTCCATTCCGCAGTTACATTTGAAAATTCCTTAGGTAGGTCATTGACAATCCAGATTGCTTTGGGTTCATTGATACCATACTCAAAACAAATCAGAAGTGGTTGAAAGGCATCCTTCAAAACTTGATAGGCCTTCTTTTTATTGCGATGGTAGTCTATTACTCCAAAAAACGTTCCAACCCAACAATCAATGAACTGAAATTGTACACATCCACTGCAGGGATTGAATTTAGTATAGCGATAATATTCGGTGTAGAATTTAAGAAGCTGACACTGGTACTCCTGCAATTCTTCAATCCTGGCAAGTGCATTCTTAAGGCGGTTATATAGAATTGGATATTGTTTTAGAACCTGCCTGTCAGGGAGAGCCCCCACGCCGTATTCAGTATTCAATCTCTCTTTTCCTTTCAGAATATCGGTGTATTCACCTTCAGAAAGAGAGCCCAGGTAGTTGTGGGAATCGCCACTATGTTGATAATCTTCCACTCTGCCCGAGCCTTGGAAGACCGGCCGACTGGGATCCAGTTTCAAAGCTTCCTTATATAAGCGGGGATCAGGATGCTCGTGATAGTTACATGGGGGAGCAACGGGTTCATTATGACAGCACCAACAGATGATAGAAGGGTAAGCCTGAAGCATATTAATCATTTCTTTGAAAAGAGACACTGCTTCTTCTTCCCACTCTAAAGTAGCAGGATGGGCCCAGTTAAGCTCAAAATCCTGATAGACCATGATTCCCATCCTGTCACATAACTCATAGAGCTCCGGACGATCAACATGAACATGGAGTCGAATCAGGTTAATGTTAGAATCCTTTACCCGTTCCATGTCTTCCTTATATTTTTCAAGATCCATCCGGGATAAATAGATATCAGGTATATAGGTGGTGCCCCTGATAAATACTTTACGGCCATTTATGATGAAGCTAGTCTCTTTTAGCGTACGAATCAATTCAACTTCCCGAATGCCTATAACCTTAGTAAAGGTTTCAGTTGCACCACTATCAGTGCTGGTCTTCAGAACAAGCCGGTGCAGGTGAGGTGTTCCCTGGTCCCAGGGCCACCACAGCTTAGGATCCTTTAACCGATAGGTTTTTTTTTAAGGAGGACTGGCCTGAAGGAGCTAGAGTGGAGAATCGCTCCTGGATTAGTATTTCTTCAAAAGTCTCTCCTTCCATGGTTAGCTGGCAGTCCACTCTCTCGGGAGAGGAAGTATAGTTGTGAAGTGTGAATTCCAGATTAAGCTCGACTTCTTTTTCGTCCATAATTCTTGAGAAGACTGCTACTCGCTCGCATACTACGGGTCCTGAGGCTACCAGGCTTACCGGTTGCCATAAACCAATGGGATTAGCCACTGGGGGAATAAGTTCATCTGCATGTTCATAGAGCCCCTTGACCATCCGACGAATTACTGTGTCGGATGTCCGACGCTCCGCATAGATATTGGGTTCATCCCAGGGTGCTCGTACTCGAACAGCCAGGACATTCTCACTTTCATAAAACACCTGGTCGCTAATATCGAATTCAAAAGGATTAAAATGGCCTACGTGGTGTCCCAAAAAATTTCCATTCAGATACACCGATGTATAGTAGTCAGCTCCCTCGAACCGAAGGCGCACTGTTTTTCCCTTATAGTTGTCAGGAACACGAAATCGCTTACGATACCACCAGGCCTTATCATTAATAGCCCTGACCTTTTCTCCAAAGTAGGGGTTACTTCTACAGAGAATAGTTTGAAGATGCATAAGCTTATGGATTATAGTCCAATCTGCATCATCGAGATTAGATTTTATATATCCTAGAAGAATTCCTTCTCCCTTTTGAGATTCACCCCGTAGTCTCCAATTTCCATTCAAGTCAATTTTCATGATTATCCTTTTTTTACAAGATAGGCAGGGGGCTTTTCCCCCTGACTTTTATAGTCCATAATAGGAATCGATCTCAGCCTGATAAGATGATACTCTACCCGTCAAGACTTCTTTCAGGGTTACCCGTCTGCCCAAATTGGAAGATTCCAGCATGGCGAAGGAACAGGCCAGATCTTTCAGTCCTTCATATCCGCTGGTTTCTGCTTCCCTACCTTCCTCAATAGCCCTTAACCATTCGAGTTGTTGGAGTGCAAAAGGATCCGATAATCCAAAGGGAAAGAGTTGTTCTCGCTCCTCGGGACTGATCTCTTTCTTAAAACGCTTCAAAAGATCTTCTCCTCGGTTATTATCATAAATCAGTTTCTTTCCTTTAATACATCCTTTACTTCCATATATAACTGGCGTGCCCGGTATTTCTAAGGGTTCCCCACGGCAGGCCCACGACCAAAGCAGCTGGGCGATAGCTTTATTTTCAAAGCTTGCTACCGCAAGATAAGTATCATCCACATCGGGTGAAATACTTCCAATCACATTTCCACTCTCATCTTTCAAATGCCTTTGTAGTTCTAGAGTTGACGTTACTGCACTAATCCAGGAAATCTCACCAATAACATAGCGAAGCAGATGAAATTGATGTACTCCAATGTCCACTGAACTGCCGCCGCCGGCTTGAATCTTACAGTGTCTCCACGGAGTGTTAGCTACAATCCGATCAGGTGACCATAAGCCTCCCAGTGATCCAATCACCACTAGTTGAGGATTACCAATTAAACCCCTGCTTACTGCCCAAGCAAGAGCGCGAGCGTAAAGGTCATACCGTGCAACCTCAACAATACCTAGAATACGACCACTAGATTTTGCCATTTCCACAAGCCGTTTACCTGCCTTCACCGAGATAGCCAGAGGCTTTTGGGTAAGAAGATGCTTTCTCGCTTCCAGAGCTGTCTCTCCTACCTGATGGTGCATCGCCAGTGTGGTGAAATCGTTCACCTACAGTAATGTAGTCTTTATCAAGCCTTCCAGTTACTCCCACTATTCGGCTAGGCTGTCCAAGTAAATAACGAGCTATTATCGCAGCGCCATAGCAGCAGTAATCGATCAAAGCACCGCCGCCATTTAGCTTCTTGTCAAACAACCATCTGTAAAAATAAGGAGAACAGCCAATCTCTTTGGGACCGGCGTGGGCAGCTCGATATTTTATGCCGGTAATACGACCAATTTCTCCAGCTCGCGTTAATAGGAAGGCTTGTTGTAATTTGGCATTCCACATATTGGGCCAATTAATCATCAGGAGGACATTATTTTTTCTGGCTGCAGCCAACATTCTGTCTGCACCGGCTAAAGTAGCTGCCATTGGTTTCTCCACCATGACATGCAGACCCTTTTTAACAGCCATTTCAACTAGGTTAACCGAGGTGGCATTATCAGCAAACACATACACTGCATCCAGTTTCACCTTTTGCAATGACCTGCCCCCATTAACTGTACCACTTGTTAAGTTAGAGTCAATGGAATTATGGTCTCGGGAGCAGGTGCCCGGTAATTTAAGGCACTATGCGGCCTTACCTGGTTATATTCCTTGCGCCACTCTTCAATCAAAATACTTGCTTCAAACAATGTCACAAATATCTCCCGATTAAGTAGCTCATCTCTTAGTTTCCCATTGAACGACTCTATATATCCATTCTCCCAAGGA
>SDBS01002493.1_pt1 | contig 18326 bp, 13 predicted proteins | sample 2277091 | NCBI WGS metagenome assembly SDBS01 (sample SAMN10404972, study PRJNA504765) | marine sediment metagenome | isolation source: marine sediment core GS10_PC15, 163 cmbsf | place: Arctic Ocean: Southern Knipovich Ridge | collected 2010 | reverse complement strand
CGGATAGAACGGCCGTAAAGTTTATCAACCTTACTGTCCAGGTTGATTGTAATGCCCCCTGAGCTTACCTGTTCTACCTTGACCAGGCAATCAGACCTGATTCTATCACCAGCATTCCCGGCTATACCAATTTTCGCCATTTGATAATCCTTTGGACCAAAGATAGCAAGAGTTTAAATCAAAGCGGGAATGACCGGATATGCTTAACAATATGTAAATCAATTAGCTCACGCTTTTAGATACTTAACAACTCGTTCTAATTTTGTATTTTATTTTTACCTGTTTTATTTTGCTTAACTTACTTCCGGTTTAGATAGCAGTTTCATCTAGCCTCTCAAGTATGTCGGAAACAAACGATGAACATAAACTTATTAAGAATGTAATCAAAGGAGATGCTTTTTCCTTTGATGAGATTTTTGAAAGATTTAATGATAAGGTTTATGCTTTCTCAATTAGTAATCTGAAAAATAAGCAAGATGCAGAAGAAGTAGTTCAGGAAGTTTTTTATAATCTGTGGAAGGACCGTGCTAAATTAAAGGAACTGAAAAGTTTGGATGCCTGGATATTTGCTATTAGTTTTAATATTATCCGCAAACACTTCAGAAAATTAGCAAGAGATAGAAAATTATTTGAGAATTTCTCAGAAACCAAATTATCACAAGACAACTCTACGGCCACAGAAGTTGAATATAATGACCTGCTTGAAAAAGCAGAAAACATCATTGAAAAATTACCCACTCGTCAGAAGAACGTCTATCTTCTGAGTAAAAGGCAAGGATTGTCAAATACTGAAATCTCCACGAAACTGAATATTACAAAAAAAACAGTTGAAAATCACCTCACAACGGCTAAGGCCTTTCTTAAAAGAGCATTAGTAGATGAACGTTTATTGTCCATCTTGTTCTTCTGGTTATTCATAAAATAGTTCATATTGGTATAGAAAACTATTATGAATTGATTTTTATTCAGAATAATTATGAATTAGCACAAATTCTGGGAGTTTTTTCCTTCTCCGGGAACTAACTTTCAGGAACCAACAATTGAGGACAGTAAAAATTTCATTGTAAAATAAATAAATCAGGTTGGTTAGGATAGGTTTTAGGTAGTGGTTAGGTGGGTATGAACCCGGAATTACCCGTTAAGGAACTTCCGGGTTCATATAATTTTTTATTAAAAAAAAGAAAGAATGGAAGTTGATTTTCAGATACTCAAAAGATATTTAGAAGGTAAAGGCAAGAATGGGGACAAACAAATAATTATTAGTTGGTTTTCTGACATACAGGCCGAAAGGGACTTACGTAAACAATACCTTGAGTATTGGAATGAGTTGGTTCAGAAACCGGATAATAAAGTATATGATGGATCCACGATCCTGGACAGGATATATCATAAAATAAAGCTTGAAGAATCCAGTGAATTGGCAGGAAAAAGGTTGAAGACCAAGGTTATCAATATAATCTCCAGAGTTGCTGCCATATTGTTTATACCAGTTATTGTTTCAATTCTGATATACAGAAATGATCTCTATTTTGGCACGGAGGAGGTAGCATATTCAGAAATATATTCTCCCCTGGGAACCCGCACTCAGTTTTATCTGCCCGACGGTTCAAGCGGTTGGCTCAACGGAGGTTCCTACCTGGAATTCCCTTTAAAGTTCAAAGAAAAAACAAGAGCAGTGGTTCTAAGAGGTGAAGCCTTTTTCGATGTCAGATCGAATCCAAAAAAGCCCTTCATTGTCAAAGGAGATAATATTGAAGTAGTTGCGCATGGAACTTCTTTCAATGTTATGGCTTATCCTACAGATCAAATAATTAACGTAACTCTTGTTAATGGACATATAGATGTATCATGGAAAAAGGATGGAAGTAGCAAAATTTATAATATGACAAATCCTGGATACTCATGCAGTTATGATTTGACAACTTCTGTCTGTAAGACTTCTATGGTGGATATAAATAAAATTATATCATGGAAGGATGGGAGGCTTGTATTCAGAGATGAACCGTTTGATGAGGTAGTAAGAAAAATCAACCGCTGGTACAATGTTAATATTATTATAAAAGATAATATACTGGAATCATATACATATCTGGCAACCTTCGAAGACGAGACGTTGGATGAAGTTTTGAAGCTTCTCAAGCTATCCGCACCTATTGATTATAAAGATATTGGCAGGAAAATAAGAGAGGATGGAACTTTCGAAAAAAGGCTCATTGAATTGTATTTTAATCCCTAAATATATCTCAACTCATTAACCTATGTAAAACCTAAAACACGAGCTTATGAAACCTTATACTTGACAATAAAAAAAATGAGGAAAGCGCGGCTACGCTTTCCTCAAGTATTTAGCAAAATACCTAATTAATTGATGATAACCAGAGTATTATAATCGCTAAACAAATCAAAAGTATGAAAAATTCAATAATGTTATGGAAGAGTATAAAATTAATATACACTTCAAAATTCTTTAAAATCATGAAAAATATTCTGATTTTATTGTTACTAACTGTTTTCCAGGTCTTTGCAGGAAAATCCTATTCGCAGGATACCAAATTAACACTGGAACTGGAAGATGTAACTGTCGCTGATGTTCTGGATGCGATAGAAGACCAAAGTGAATTTTACTTCCTGTGCAACAATAAACTGGTTGATGTTAACAGGAAAGTCAATATTAATCTTGAAGACCAGGATATAAACCAAATCCTAGCTTATGTTTTTGATGGGACAGATGTGGATTATTATGTAATGGACCGGCAAATAGTCATATCACCAAAGGAGTATCTTGCAAAGGCAAAAGCTCAGTTGCAACAGCGAACAATTACCGGAAAAGTAACCGATCAGGATGGGAATCCTCTTGTCGGAGTAACAGTTGTTATTAAAGGTACAACTACGGGATCTATTACTGATATCGAAGGAAATTATGAGATCACTGTTCCTCCTGATATTGACAGACTTGTATTTTCATTTGTAGGGATGCTTTCACAGGAAATATCAGCACGAGAAATGACAGAGATAAATGTAACTCTACAACCTGATCTCATTGGTCTGGAGGAAGTAGTTGTAATTGGTTACGGTACTCAGAAAAAAGTTAATCTTACTGGATCAGTAGCTGCTATTGATGCTGATGATTTTGAAAGTCAAACCTTCACTCAGTCATCTCAGATCCTAACAGGTCTTGTTAGTGGAGTAACTGTACTCCAGAACTCGAGTCAACCCGGGAAGGATCATGCAAATTTAACGATACGCGGGCTTGGAACCTTTAGTGCAGCCGGCACAGAACCACTGGTGCTGGTGGATGGTTTGGCCTCGTCTTTAGATGATGTTGACCCTAGTGATATTGCCAGCATTTCTGTGCTGAAAGACGCAGCCTCTGCATCAATCTACGGAACAAGGGGTGCTAATGGTGTTATTTTGATTGAAACAAAAAAGGGAAGCGCTGGAAAATTCCTGGTTACGTATCAGGGAAGTATAGGATTCCAAAGTCCTACAGAGATACCTCAAATCGTAGATTCTTGGGTTTATGCGGAGATGTATAACGAAGCCCTGACAAATGCCGGGGGTAGCCCGCAATTTTCAGCTGAAGAAATTGCCTTATTCAAATCAGGTGAAGATCCAGACAATTATCCGAACAAAAGACATTATGATGACCTGATAACATCAGGAAGCGGTTTTCAACATAACCACCATTTGAGTTTTCAGGGTGGAACTGCCAGGAATGCATACATGTTCTCTTTCGGGTATCTCGACCAGGATGGGATAGTTGCAGAGACAAACTATAAGCGTTATAATATGCTACTGAATGTGAGCAGCAAATTGCATGAAAAGCTTACTTTAAATGTTAAGCTTTCAGGTGTAACCGGAAAAGATACTGAACCAACAGCTGTTGATAAAAATCCGGCACTCGGTGTTGAAGGACTTATTAATTATTCAATAAAAATACCAAATACCATTCCTGGGCAAATGTCCGATGGCTATTATGGTAATCAAGTTGGTTTTACAATTGAAGGCTGGATGGACAGCGAATCTTATAGATCAAATAACCACACTAATGCCATTGCAAATGTCAATTTAGACTATGATATATTGAAATCTTTAAAACTAACCGGTAGATTCGGATATGATTACAACATAAATGAAAGAGAACTCTTCAGGCCATTATTTGTGGTAGATCCATATATTACTCAAGGACCGGCAGAACTCAGGATTCGTAATTCAACAAGTTCATTAACGACACTGCAGGCATTTATTAACTATGATCTGGAATTGAATGAGCATGCTTTTCATTTTCTTGGTGGTTATTCCCAGGAGAGTTTCAGAATTGACTGGGTTGAGGGGTATAGGGATGACTTTCCAAATAATGAACTGTATGAGCTCAATGCAGGTGCTCTGGCAAATCAACAATCCAGCGGTTCAGCTTCTGAATGGGCATTGCGTTCATTATTTGGCAGAATAAATTATAACTTCAAGGGGAAATACCTGTTTGAAGCAAATGCCAGGTATGACGGTTCTTCTCGCTTTCCCGAGGACAACAGATATGGTTTATTTCCTTCTGTATCGGCAGGTTGGAGAATATCAGAAGAAGATTTCCTTACAGCTTCCTGGTTGGATAATTTGAAGATCAGAGTATCCTGGGGTGAACTTGGCAACCAGAATATTGGTGACTACCCATATCAACAGGTCCTAGCTCTCGGCCTGAATGCTCCCTTTGGAGTAGCTGAAAAACTTTATCCCGGAGCAGCAGCCACTGTTGTGCCAAACAAAGAAATCACTTGGGAAACAACACGGGTAGCTGATATTGGCGTGGACCTTACAGTTCTGCAAGGAAAATTAAGTTTTTCTGCTGATTACTTCGATAAATTAACCTCGGGCATTCTTTATAATGTCACGGCATCTAAAGTTCTCGGACTTACACCTTCTGTGCAGAATGCCGGTGTTGTTTCAAATAAGGGAATAGATATGGATCTCGTGCATCGAAACACAATTGGTGATTTCTATTATAGCATTGGAGCGAATTTCTCCTATGGGAAAAATCAGGTGGAAGAATTGGCTAATGTCGAACAGGATATCAACGCAGGATTATTCGTTGGCCATCCATTGCAATCAATCTATGGTTATGTAGCTGAAGGTCTTTTTGTTGACCAGAATGACGTTGATAATTATCCGGCTCAGCCGAGGACAGCACATCCCGGAGATATTAAGTTTAAAGACATTAGTGGCCCTGATGGAGTTCCTGACGGTATAGTGAATGCCGACTATGACCGGCAAATTATTGGAAACCAATTCCCTGAATATAGTTACGGAGCGAATCTAGCCGCCAGTTACAAAGGCTTTGATCTGTCTATACAACTTCGAGGGATTGCCGGAGTGGATCATATGATAGGCGGGTATTATGGCAATGCATTTCATCATGGATCCAGCCCTCAGGAATGGATGGTTAATGAAAGATGGACCACCGAGAATCCCAATCCGGATGCTAAATATCCAAGATTCCTGGTTCTCGGCGGAGGTGAACAACAATATCAGAGTTCAACTTATATAATGATGAATGCATCTTACTTGAGAGTCAATCTCATTCAGCTTGGATATAGTTTACCGGAAAATGTTGTTAAGAAGCTCAGGATGTCTAATCTTCGATTTTTTACAAGTATTAGAAATCCGATTACTTTAGACAATTTTCGTGAAGGTTGGGATCCTGAAATGCTTACAGGATATCCTCCTGTAAAAGTTTTTATGCTGGGAGTAAATGTTAGTTTTTAAAAATATTAGCCTTATGAAAATAATTAAATTAAATATGACAAGCCTAAGAGTTGCAATTATATTTGCAGTTCTTTCAATTGTGTTGTTTTCGGGTTGTGAAAAGAATCTTCTCGATAAACAACCTTTAGACAGGTTATCAACAAGCACATTCTGGAAAACTGAAAATGATGCTATGCTGGCACTAACAGGTGTCTATTATCTCGAAGGAACTGAAAGCCAGGGAGCAAAACAAAGGTATTCTTTCTGGAATCAGGACACCTATCTCAGAATATTTGAAGCCACTACAGATAATGGCTTTGAAAAGGACAATGGTGTCACAGATTTCAATAATGGAGATATGGCCCCAACATATAATCCTGTGAGGCAACTATGGGAAAATGCTTATCTAAAGATTGCAAAATGCAATAACTTCATGGATAATATTGACGCTGTGGATATGGATCCGGGGTTAATGGCAGAAATGAAGGCAGAAGTAAAAACCATCAGAGCATGGGATTATTTTAACCTGGCATTTTATTGGGGGGACGTACCTTTGGTACAAACCTTACTGACAATTGATGAAGCGAATAATGTATCCCGCACTCCAAGGGACCAGGTAATGAGTTTTGTTCTAAGCGAGTTACAGGCTGCTGTTGCAGTTTTGCCGAGCACACGTCCGGGTGAAGAAAAAGGAAGAATAACAAAAGGCGGAGCGCTTGCATTACTTGGCAGGGTTCAGATGGCAGAAAAACGCTGGACAGATGCCATAAGCACATATAAGCAGATAATTGATTTGGAAATTTATGAAATTGATCCCCGATTTAAAGAACTTTTTGAGGATGATGGCGAAAACAGCACGGAAATTATTCTTTCTATGAAGCGTATGCCAGAACTTTATGGAAATTCAATACAGTTAAGCACTTATGGGTTCACATGGGGAGGTTACCATCATTATAGTCCGTATAATGAATTAGTGGAGCAGTTTGAATGCATTGATGGGTTACCAATTGACGAATCTCCTTTGTATGATATTGACGATCCATATAAAGATCGTGATCCAAGGCTTTATATGACCATCCTTATAGACAGGTTATCGGTCTTTAAAGGTGTTTTGTATGTGGCCCATCCTGATTCATCACCAACAATATATAAAGATCAATTGACCAGGCGTCCCTGGAGCGGTTATATTCTGAATAAATATTGTGATGAAGACTATGACGGACAAGTAAGAGTATATGGTTGTGATTTTCCTATGGCGCGATACGCTGAAGTTCTGCTAAGTTATCTTGAAGCTAACATTGAGTCAGGCACTGCGATTACACAGGATTTACTAGACGAGACCATCAACCTGGTACGGGGCCGTGAAGCAGTATCTATGCCATCCATAACCGAGACTGATCCTGTTAAATTAACAACAATGCTCAGACGGGAGAGAAGGGTTGAGCTGGCCTGGGAAGGATTGAGGCTATATGATTTGTTTCGTTGGCGTATCGCACATATAAATCTGAAAAGCCGGGTTCATGGTATGAAACTTTGTACTTCAACTGAGGCTCCAACCTATACGAAATTCCCTGTCAACGAGAATGGATACTACTTCTGTGAAGAGACATTTTTCAGGGAAGACGTAGATTATCTGTGGCCTATTCCACAGACTGAAAGGGATGTTAATTCAAATCTCACACAAAATCCGGGGTATCAATAAAACGGATCCCTTTTTTCTTTGCCGTTAGTACAGACTAACGGCAAAGAAAAATTTATAAAATTTAAAGAAGAGACGTTTCGTAACTGGGTTCTAAATGAGAAAGATTTTATTATTTCTTCTTATTATAATCTTAAGTTGTTGCAGGGGGAAAGAGGGAATTCAATATGACGTGATTGTATATGGTGGTACCCCTTCTGGAATTATAGCTGCTGTAGCTGCCGCAAGGAATAATGCAAAAGTATTATTGATCGAGCAGACCATGCATTTGGGCGGAATGTACACAAGCGGGCTAAATACCGCCGAAACAAACCATATAATCAATAATTCGATCACAGGATATGCAAGGGAATTCTATATCAGGATGGGAAAGTACTTTTCCCCTGAATACTTTGAAACATTTCCCAATGGCAGAAGACTGAATTTCAAAGTAGGAGATCCTGCTTTTTTCTTTGAATCACCTGTTGCTGAGGAAGTATTTAATAATATGATCAAGGATGAGAAAATTGATGTGAAATACAATTCCTTTGTAACGTTTGTGCATAAATCGGGAAAGAAGATCAAATATATCACATTAAATGACACACTGGAAATCTCAGGGAAAGTATTCATTGATTGCACCTATGAGGGTGATTTGATGGCACATTCAGGGGTATCATATACCTTTGGGCGTGAAAACAAATCGGTTTACGGGGAATCATACGCTGGAATTCGTTTGATCGATGATACTTCTTATGTAAAGATTACTGTTGAAGATGGTAATCTGCTCAATAATTATTTTACTGATGTTTCAAAATTAGCAGCAGGGGAAGGAGATCAACGGGTACTGTGTTACAATTTCCGGCCCACCATGACCAAAGATGAGAATAATAAGATAGATATTACCAGGCCTCCGAAATATGATTCTACAAAGTACACTCTACTGGCAAATTTTTTAAAACAAAATCCGGATACTGATCTGGGTGAACTGATTGGTATAATCACAAAGGGGGGCGGGAAATATGAATTCAATAACAAACAGAATGCCATCATATCAATAGGCCTTTTGGGAGGAAATGTTGATTATCCTGATGCAGATAATGTCAGGAGGAAGGAGATCTATGAAGAGCATAAACTTTATACATTAGGATATCTCTATTTCTTGGGCTATGACTCCAGAGTTCCTGAAAAATTACGGCAGGAAATGTTGTCATATGGTTTTCCAAAAGATGAATTCCGGGATAATTACCATTTTCCATATTATTTATATATAAGAGAAGCAAGAAGAATGAAAGGAGATTTTGTAGGAACCGAAAAGGATATCCTGACTGATAGAACCAAAAGTGATGCAGTGGCTCTTGGTTCCCATTGGATTGATGCTCACCATATTCAGAGAGTAGCTATCTCAGACAGCTCTTTCCTTAATGAAGGGCGCATCTGGCATAAGATAACTGAGCCATATGAATTATCTTATCGCCTGTTATTACCGAAAAAGGAAGAATGCATGAATCTTCTCGTTCCGGTCTGTGCTTCCCTATCTCATGTAGCTTTCTGTTCCTACCGGCTTGAACCAACCTGGATGCAAATGGGACAAGCAGCAGGGACAGCTGCTTGCATATCTCTGAAACATAGAAATAATGTTCACATGATTAATATTGAGGCTTTACAGAAAGAATTAATAGAAGAAGGAATGATATTAAAGATCGATAACCTAGGCCTCTATTATGATTATGAGAGAGATTATTGAATTTTTCAATCAGTTGATTCCCGTTTCATCGCAAAGAAATGAGAAAGGCTAATTATATTAATTATCACTTTGTCGAATAGACTCAATGTTAAAACTTTAATATTATGAATAATCAAACCAGAAGAGGATTTATCAATAACATCATTGGTGCCGGTTTGGGCATTTCGGCACTCTCCTTATCTTCTTTCACTACGAAGCAAAAGAAGAAGATGAATTATTTGGAAAGTACATTACCAGTTATTGACGAGGTTGACATCTGTGTACTGGGGGGAAGTTGTACGGGTGTATTTGCTGCCGTTACAGCTGCCCGTCTGGGAGCGAAAGTGGCTATAGTTGAAAAACAAAATGCTTTCGGAGGTGTGGCAACCAACGCATTTGTAAGCATCTGGCATTCCTTGCTGAATACTGAATTTGATAAGGAGATAATTGCAGGATTAACAGCCGAAGTTATAGATCGTTTATCTTTGCGAGATGCCGTCGTTAAATCTAGCAATGATCCAAGTGCCGGAGTTACATTTAACTCCCAGGAATTAAAAATAGAATTAGATGAGTTATTGCTTGAGTCTGAGATTACACCATACCTGCACACTCTTTTTTCTGAGCCGTATTTGGATGAAGATGGGAACCTTACAGGTATCATTGTGGACAATAAATCAGGTCGGGGTATCATCAAAGCACATAATTTCATTGATGCAACAGGCGATGGGGATTTATGTGTTCGCCTGGGTTTGGAATCGTATACCAGTGGATTACTGCAACCTCCAACCATGTGTGCACATTTTGAAGGATGGGACAGCGAGGAGTTCTTTTCACTATTAAAAGATCATCATAAGGAATTTGATATTCCGGAAGGCTTTGTCTGGGGAGCAACAATACCTAACACAAGTATTTATATGCTGGCTGGAACAAGAGTATATGGTGTTAATGGGGCAATCGCAGATGATCTAACAAAAGGTGAAATCGAAGGGAGACGTCAGATCAGAGCGATCATGGATATGATGCGAAAATATAGTAAAGAGAATAAACTTAAGCTGGTTGGCCTGCCATCTAATATCGGAATCAGAGAAACAAGGCATATAAAATGCCTTTACCAGGTATCGGATGAAGATGCAAAATACGGAGTAAGATTTGATGATGCCATTGCCAACGGAAGCTACAGGCTTGATGTACATCACCAGGATAAACCGGGACTGACTTTCTACTACTTAGATGGAACAGAAGTCTATTCAAGTCCGGGATTTGCCCACGAAACGAAACGCTGGAGAGATGAAATGGAAACAGATCCCACCTTTTACCAGGTGCCCCTGAGGTCAATTGTCCCTCCAAAATATGGCAACCTGATGATCGCAGGAAGAATGCTCGATGCAAGCTTAATCGCATTTTCCGGGATCAGGGTTATGGTTAATATGAATCAATTGGGAGAAGCAGCGGGTGTAACCTCATTTTTGGCACTGAATCAAAACAAGGCAGTCCAGGATATTGATCCTAAAGATGTTCGGAGTGAATTAAAGAAGGGAGGATCCATCATTATTTAATTTTGAAGGATTTTCTGATTTTCATTTATAATAGTATCCATTTGGTTGTTCTGGAGTATGTTACAACTATATCCTTTTGCCTGACTTAACCCTTATGAAACCGCAATTATTATTTACAAAACATAAATATTACTAGAATGAAAATACAATTAATTGCATCTATTTTGGGAGCGCTGATTTGTTGTGCTTCTTGTTCTTCAGTCCCAGAAGAAGGAACAGTAAAGACAAGCTTGACCACTGATATTTGTGTTTACAGTGCAAGCGGTGCAGGTATTAATGCTGCTGTCGCAGCTGCAAGGGAGGGGTATTCATCGGTCATCATCGAACCTACACATAAAATAGGTGGCCTCCTTTCATCCGGATTCAGAATGTCGCAGGATGTCCCCTATCATGAACATCTTGGCGGGCTTACCGGAGAGTTTTATAAAAATGACACGCTACAGCCTCAGCCAAGACATCAGCAGGGCGCCGCAAAGTTCAATCTCGAATTTCTACAGAAGATGATCGACAGGTATCCTGATCTGATTCAGGTTATCACTGATCACAGGCTTGCATCGGTGAATAAGGAGAATGCGACTATAACCAAAGCTATCTTTGAATATGCACCCCCGGATGAAAACGGTGTGCCATTGCCTGAAAGGGCTTCTGATGAACTGACAAGCGTAAAAGCAAAAATCTTTATTGATGCCAGTTATGAAGGAGATCTTATGGCTTATTCAGGCGTTTCCTACAGGGTTGGCAAAGAATCCCGCGATGAATACGGAGAGTCATTGGCTGGTGTTATTTTAAGCAAGACTTTTCCCGGAGTTGACCCATATGTGGAAGAAGGAAATCCCGAAAGCGGATTATTATCTTGGATTTCTTCAGAACCCTTGGGGGAAGAGGGTGATTCGAGCCGTTTTTTTATTGCATATAATTTTAAGCTTGCCTGGGAGGAAAATCCCACAGAAGAATATCCTGGCATACCCCTTACACCTCCTGAAAAAAAGGATAAAGGGATTTATGAATTACTTAAGCGCTATACAGATGCCGGGTATGAGATATCGTGGCCAAGCCCTAATATGGCAAGGGGAGAACTTATGACGGGAGCCATCCCCGGAATGCAGGTGGATTATCCTGACGGGGATTGGGCAACCCGTTCACGGCTCTGGCAGGGATACATTGATCATGTAAGGACATTAACAGATTTTACCGGTAAAGAAGTCAGGTTGCTCTCAGATATTAATGATGATTCCAACGGCTGGCCATTCCTCTATATGCGTGCAGGGAGGCGAATGATAGGAGAGTATGTGATGACGCAGCAGGATCTCCAGCTACAAACCGATCCCCCAACACCGATTTGTCTTGGTTATTATAAGGTTGATATTTATCCCAACAGGATCGTTGTGCTTGATGACGGTACGCTTGCTCACGAGGGAAATGTTTGGTCCCTTGCCTCGCCGGGACCTTATCAGATCCCGTACGGTGCCATTATACCTAAGAAAAAAGAATGCAATAATCTTCTGGTACCATGGTGCATGTCGGCGAGCCATATTGCTTATTCCTCCATTCGAATGGAAGCTACCTACATGGTCATGGGAGAATCTGCAGGTATTGCCGCCGCCCTGGCCCTCAAGTCCAATAAGGCAGTCCAGTATATTGACCGGGATGAACTGACCTCCATGCTGGTAAAATATGACCAGATACTTGAGTGGGATGGCAAGGGTTACCGGGCATGGCGTTTCAGTTGGATGGGCGAACCCCTGCTAGAAGAAGAGAAGAGATGGGAAACCCATCCTGAAGAATATTTAGTACACCCTGTGGAGACCTTATGGAAATAAGTCCTGAAGGATCAGCAATTTTCTTGTTGCTAAACTATAGGTATACTCAATTCGAAAAAATAAAAATGAATCATAGGTTAATCATTTTCATTTGTTACATGGCATTGGCCTTCAGCTGGATCCATGCCCAGGAATGGAAACAGCTATTTAACGGCGAGGACCTGGCAGAGTGGGAACAGATCGGTCCAGGTGAATTTGTGGTTGAAAACGGACTTCTTAAAACTGTGGGTGGAATGGGTATGATTTTTTATCCTGCTGAAAGATTTGGCGATGTGATCATAAGGGTTGTCTACACCGTAAAGGATAATGATTGTAATTCAGGTGTGTTCATCAGATTGCCTGAAAAACCTTGGGATCCATGGGCAGCCGTTAATTCCGGTTATGAAGTTCAGATCGATAACGGCACAAGGCATGTGGGTGGTGATTTTCACTGCACAGGTGTCTTGTATTCCCTTACAAGGGCAATTGCCCATCCTCAGAAAGCACCGGGAGAGTGGAATACGATGGAAATTATCCTGGACGGTCAGAGAACCATTGTCCATGTGAACGGGGAAAAGGTCACGGATTTTACCGAAGGTGACCAGGTACCTCCCAAAATAAGGGATTTTGAACCGGACAGGGGACCCAGGCCAGCTTCCGGCTATATTGGACTGCAGAATCACGATTCCGAATCCATTGTTTATTTTAAGGAAGTGGCCGTAAAATCTATAAAGCAATAAATATTTGCAATTACCGTATATTCCCACCACATAAGTAGTTAAATATATGCACATGAAGAATCTGATTTTATTGATAACAATCATTCTTGCCTTTAATCTACATTCGATTGCCCAACAAACAAGAAGTGAAGAAGAATTAATTACCGAACTGGAGAACTTGCTTCCTGAAGAAAGATTGAATAAAACAAGAAACTGGTTCCAAAAGACCGATGCAAATGGGGATGGTATGGTTTCACTTGAAGAGTTCCCGGAAAATGTCATGCATTTCTGGCCTCTTGCCAATACAAATAATGACAATTATTTAACCTGGAAGGAAGAACTTAAATACCAGAGAATAGAACATGAACAAACAATTCTTCTGGAGATGAGCAAAGTGAACAGATTATGTGATATCCAGCATCATCAGGATAAGGATATCTTACCAGAAGAGAATAAGATACAGGATGTCTCAGGTGAATGGATATGTTTTGCAACCATGTCTGTCAAAGGTAATCCTGGTAATGGGATTATGTATATTAATTTAACACAAAATAATACAACTTTGGAAGGTGATCTGCAACAAATAAAGGGTCCTCATGATGAGGACATTACTTATAAGTTAGATGAAAATGGACAGATTAAGGGAAAATACGCTGCCATAGTGAAAGGGGAAATCATTGTGGCATCGGGTGAAAAAGTCAGGCATAACATGATCATTCTTCACAGGAAAAACGTGAAAAACAATTTTCAGGCGATTTTTACGGGTTCTGTTTCTGCCGACGCTAATTCGATGATTGCTCAACTAACAAATAATATGGGACATTATGGCACCATGCTAATGATACGAAGAGAGAAGTTAATGAAGTAATTAACTGGCAATCTATATATTAGATTCAGAGAATCCAATAATCTTTTGAATTATGAAGAAAATATTTTGCATAGTATTTTGCATAGCATTTATCCAGTCAGTCTACGGACAAGAATTATTTAAGGTTCCCGATAGGACTCCTGAACAAAAACTCATAAGTGAGATCTATTCGCAATGGGATATTATGTCTTCTGCTATTAGTTTTACTAAAACTTATGGAGTTTCACCATATGAATACGGCAAGTATGCAGGAGATTTATTTGCTTCTAGGATGAAAAAAGAAAATGGCTTTTCCTACTACTGTCAAAATATAATTTACAACTGGGAGAGTTGGAGAACAAATGAAGATGCTGCAGTCTTCATTATTAAAGAAACAGATGAATCATTGATTTTTAAAGTCTCTTTAATTGGCTTGCAGAATTATTTTGGAGATAAAGGAAATTTTGGAGTAAGCTTTGACGAGATAATGGAATGCATTAAGGGAATTGAGGAACAAATCGCTGATCATTTGGAATATACCTTTAATATTGAAATCGAAGAAGAATGGTCACCTTGTACAGCCAGCTGGTATTCTTATGCAATCATTACCCTAATAAAGAATGATCTGACTGCCTGAAACAGAACAATATTAACAATAGCATCTCAATGGGTATAAAAACAACCGTGAACCTGTTTGCATTTATAATTGGTGGATTTCTGCTTTCATCTTCATCCCACTTTGAGCTAAAGGAAAACTGGAAATATTTTAAACCGGAATTTAATGTTGAAAGCATTAGTAGTATTGAGCCAAGATTGATACATTTTGATGATACTATTCCTAATGATACAATTTATATCTGCTTTGCAGCAAATAATTATCCATATGCCTATTACAGAGAATTATTTACAAATGTTTGCAGTGAGGAGTTGTGCTTACCCGTTTTGCTGCTTATTTACTGGTCCCCCGGCGGAGATTACCTGGGGTATACCATAGAAAATAATGAGATTCTTACCAAACTTGAACATACACCGTTTGATAAAGAAGATTACTTGCGACTGCATAATTTACTGGATGATCCGCAATCGATATTGCGTAATTATCAGATGACAGACCTGGTGAAAGATAATCAAAGTACTTCAACTCAAGTTGATGGAGTAAGCAGTGCAACAGCACTGGATGTTCAAAGCTATGTTGTAAAGGGAGCAGTATATACTACTTACACCCTATGGCACACAGTTTACGGTTCAAGCCTTGACAGTATCCGGAATATTTCATTGGAATATTTAACCATCCCGTTTCTGGAGAGCCTGCTGAATAGTCCTTATTTAGAAGATAATTCTTATGCAATTGATAAACTGAAGAGATTTGATCTTGATGTGACAGAAGCCATTATCTTAAAACTAGAGGATTTTATTGTCTCTGATAATTATATTTTAAAAGAAAAATCAATAGATGCATTAATATATTGCGGAATTTCCGATTCATTAATTCAGATAACATTAATGAATGTATTTCAAGAAATGGACTATGGGACAAAACTCAGGATATTAAGGATAATGAACAATATTTCATATTTATCACCTATAACAATTGAAAAACTAACCGATCATCTCTCTACGCAAAGTGGAGTAATTATTAAGAAGATCCTTAATTTATTACAAAACCAGGCTGAACTGCATATATCCCACAATTTAAAAATTGCTGAATTACTTGAACACGAAAACAGGTATATAGCAAAGATGGCCTATGATTATCTTTCTTCGTTGGATAGTAATGAAGAAATATTGCTCATGAAAATTCAGGAATACGAGTATAAACTCCATCTCAATTGATTAAAAATTAATACCTATTTAGAATGAATATGTATTTATCCTTCTTATGGGAGTTTCATAGGTTCTCGGGAACTTTAATATAGATGATTTAAGGTGCATGTATTTTTCTTTGATAAAATACATTCTGTTTTGAATCCGTATTATTTTTAGCGAAAAATTTAGAGATTAAAATATATCACGTTCATTAAAATTATAGCAACATGGATAGAAGAAAGTTTTTTTATGCTTCAGCATTAACAAGTGCCGGAATTATTATGGAACCTTATATGAGGGGAGAAATAAAAGCGGCAACTACTTCCGGGAAAACCAAAACCATTGGGATTCCCGAAACACAAATACCCGTCGTTATGGAGGCGGATGTAGTGGTAATAGGTGCTGGACCCGCGGGTTTTGGCGCTGCTATGCGGGCTGCTAGATCCGGCATGGATACGGTTCTCATAGAAAGATTTGGCGGCCCAGGAGGTGCAGCAACGAGCGGATATATGTGTGTTACTGGTCAGGGTGCTTCATTTCCACTTCACACAGAGTGGGTAGATGGATTGCGCAATGAAGGCTGGCTTTTCGACGGCTGGAAAAAGTTCCCGCAACAGGATGGTAATGTATTGGTCCATCAATCGGGAAGAATGAACTTTTATCCGGATGAAGGAGCATATATTATGATTCGGATGTTGGAAGAGGCAAATGTAAGACTCCTGTTTCGTACATCTTTTGTTGATACTGTGATTCAAAAAAACACCTCCGGAGATGATAGTATTGCAGCTATTGTAGTTGAAAATGCTTCTGGCAGGCAGGCTATCCAGGGTAAGATTTATATTGATGCCACAGGACGCGCTGACGTTGTAGCGCGGGCTGGATCTCCATTCAAGAGTGCCGGGAACGAAAAAGGCTTACCTGTTCCTTTTTCACTGATGTATAAAGTCAGTGGAGTGGATTTCGCAAAATTATTCGAGTACCAAAAGTCTGATCCAGCATTGTGGACGGCTATTGCAAAGGGAAGGGCAGCCGGGGATATACCAGAGGGACTCTATTTACCGTACCAATACCTTATCGGTGGAGGGCCGGGAGGATACAGCGGTTGTCCCCAACTGAACATGTGTGCACTACGGGAAGAAGGTGACATGCTCATTTGGAGTTACCCGCCATATCACTGGGGACTGGATCCTACAGAAAATGGTTTTGATGCTAGCCGTGGAGAGATAGAAATGAGAAAATTCAACATCGCGGAAGTGAAATTTCTGAAAAAGTATGTTCCAGGGTTTGAAAATGCTTATTTGTCTGGAAATGCTCCATTTCTGTCATTACGTGAGGGCCGTCATCCGCAGGGAGAATATGTATTATCTTATGATGATATAATTAACGAGAGTAAGTTCCCCGATGCTGTATTAAAGAAAACTATGGGTGATCCACTCGACTGGAGTGAGTGGAAATCGCCACGACCCAATGAAGTTGGTGAGTTGGTTAGGGCGGAACCACCTGCTGGAAAAGAAAGGGATAAACGCCGTTCATATACATGTGACATTCCATACCGAGCCTTATTGCCCAAGAATATTGATAACCTGATTTTGGCAGGAGAGTGCCTTTCCAGTACCTTTGAGTGGTTTTATGGGAGGCGACTTATACCTTGGTGTATGAGGACTGGTGAGGTAGCTGCAATAGCTGCAACCATGGCAGTAAAAAATAGTATCACGGCAAAAGACGTCAAATGGACATCAGGATACCTTACTGACTAACCTGCCTTTTATTTCCAATCTACAGCAGGCAAATAATTTTCTAAGCAGAGTACATATCATGTGTATTACCTTGGATGAAGCGGTAGTTTGAGAGTTTGTGAAGAGTATGAGGATTTATTCAATTAAAATCAAATATCTGATTCCAATACCAATTTTCAATTTCACGAGGATTGCAATTATTCAACGGTGATGACAATTCCCCTGTCACCAAGGTTCCCATCAGTATCAGTTACCTGGAAAGAAAATGTATAATTACCTGTAGCAGAGGGCCCTTCAAGGTAAATTGAATCCAGATAAACATCAGCTGGAATATCTGCATTAGGAAATCCTGGCAGATCACTTCCGTCCAACATAACAGTAAATGAGGAAAGGTCTGTTTTCCCTTTGCTGGCTTCCCATTTGAATTTCAGTGGATCACCGGGATTGATCGAGGTATTATTCGTTATAAAGTTCCCATTCAAAAGTGTCACCGTTGGATTCTTTTTTTTCTCGCATCCGGAAAAAGAAACCGCCAGTAGTATAAGGATCAGATAGATTGTTCTATATTTCATTGCTAATCAGGTTATTACAATTGTACATTTTTGCTATAACATTCACTGGCTTTGCCAATCATTGAAAACAACGTAGAAGGCAGGGAAATTAGTATTATTTATGGCTGCAGAATTCCGTCAGTACACCAAAAGTGGACTTCGGATGGAGAAA
>SDBS01002492.1_pt1 | contig 18326 bp, 12 predicted proteins | sample 2277091 | NCBI WGS metagenome assembly SDBS01 (sample SAMN10404972, study PRJNA504765) | marine sediment metagenome | isolation source: marine sediment core GS10_PC15, 163 cmbsf | place: Arctic Ocean: Southern Knipovich Ridge | collected 2010 | reverse complement strand
GAATTATAGATTATTTTGATATAAGTTCCGTATATAGACACAAAAAAAGCAAAGCCATAGAAAAGGCATTGGCTGTAATAAGATTGGATCCCAAGATTGAATTAAGAGAAAGGCAAGATGAGCGGGCTTTTAGGCTTGAAAAAGAATTCTATAAATTTAAAAACTTTTCTCCTCAAATGGACGAATTCAATTTCAGAGAATTAACTAAAAAAAAATATTTAAATTCTGCCCTCTTAAAGAAAAAATTAAAAGAATTCATCCTTGCAGACAAATTTTTAGGGAAAATAATTGATGACATCCGTGAATCGGGCGGCAGCATGAAATTGTTGGAAATTCGGAGAAAACATACTAAAACGATCTCAGAGTTAAAACCTTATCTGCGTTACCTCAAAGATGAAAGATTGGCTTTTCAAAAAAATGGGACCATCTTCTTAAATTGCTATGATCCAGGAAATAATAAAAAATTTATGTGGTTAGCTGACTCTTGCTATTGGAAATTTGGGCCAAAATTGGATAAAGGGAAAGCTTATAATTCAAATGATTTTATTCGACAAGATGTCATTGAAACCTGGATTAAAACTGGCGCTGCAAAATATATCTAAAACGCTTTGACTGGTTAAAATTCATTGATATTCAGGGGGTTCTTAAAATGAACTTTTTCGATATAAAAATAGCTGAATTTGGAAACTATGTCTTATCCCTCGATAATTTAATTCTTATTATATCTCTTATTTTGGCTATTTACTTTTATTTGCGCCAACTACGCTACGCAAGAAATCAAATAAATTGGAAATTACAAATGGTTAATAATGAAATCTTTGAAAGCTTTAAAGGGCCTGCTTTAGGGGGAGTTTTTCCTGAAAGATTCCATATCGAAGCCATTATAATTAATAAATCAAATTATTATAAAATAAAAAGAAAACGGCTTCATAGTGTCGAAAATGTTATTAATAGGCTCATTAATTTGCTATATGATCAACATTTGAATTCAGAAGAAAGAATTAAATGGATTAAATTACTCAACGAGAAAACAAGTGTTCCTTTTGAAGAGAAAGAGAGGTTGAAAAAAGAAAATATTTTTTCAAGGATAGTAAAATTTTTACGAAGTGACTTATTGGCACGCAGAAGGTACCGTCCTTTGGATTTCGAAAAAATGGGAAAGAGACAAGATAAGATGTTAAGCAAGATATCTGTTCTGCATAAGACTATGAAAAAACCGGAAGAAATCAAAATGGAAATATTTTATGATAATTTTGAAGAATTTAAAGGATGGCAGACCTATAGAGGCGGAACAATTGTCCACTCTGATGAGGTCAAACACTCGGGAAATTTCAGCTTGAAAAAAGTTGTCAATGGCGATCCTCATGGCTGCTATAAATTGATAGGAGAATCATTATCCTTTAATGAAGCTAAAGAGATAATATTTACAGGCTGGATATATCGGCCGCAACTCGCCTCGCCAGCTCTTGGCGACCGATTAGCAATAGAAGATGTTGATTTCAACGGTTATGGATTCACTATTAACCATAGTCGAAATACAGCATGGATTGAAAGAAGAGATAAAGGCAAACCTACAGTGATTAGTCCTATAATTAACATTAATCCGCTTATGAATAAATGGAATCGTTTCGAATTTCATATGAAAAAAGAAGGAATACATAGTTTGATTATTTTTGACGAAATGGGAGGCATGGAAGCAACTTTGAGTAGTTTTGCTGATAGACGGTATTTATCTTTTACTCAGATTGCCGTGCATGGTGGATTCCCTTACTATATTGACGATATTAAAATTGAAGTATTGAAATAAATTAAATCAGTATCACTCAAACGGTCTCATTAATTATCTTCGGCAACACTCCACCAAAACAGACTGTCAAGATTTGCGACGTGTTTGATACTGAAAAATGGGTATAACTGTTGAAAATTGAGGAAGGCAAAATATAAGGAAAATTCTTTAAGTTGCTGATTTTTCGGGGGTATCAGGGGTAAAAAGCATATGACCCGTGAAGGACTCGAACCTTCAGCCTGCGGATTAAGAGTCCAGCGGTCTACTTTTTTCTCTTTCATTTAATTCATTGAAAATAAACTAGTTAATAGTTTTTCCCTTTTTCCCTTCTTCTCCGTGTCACAAATGTGTAACAAATCTTCCTCAAATATGGCTTCTTCTTGATTTTCTTCTAAAAGCTCAACTGCTTTCTTTTTCTGTTCTTTCTGAGAATGAGTATAACGCTCAGTGATTTTTACCGAACTATGCCCAAGTAGGTCTTTAACAGTAATTATGTCTGCACCCTTCTCTATTAATCTACTAGCAAAAGTGTGCCTCAAATCGTGAAACCTAAGCCCTTGGACTCCAGCTCTTCTACAAGCAGCCTTAAAAGCAGTTTTTACCGTGGTCAGAGGCTTTCCTGTTCTGGGGTTAATGAATAAATGTACACAATCTCCACTTCTCTTTTTCAGTTTGAGCAATTCATCTAAGAGGTTAGAATTGATATTAATAATCCGAATTCTACCGCTTTTTGTTTTTTCTACTCGAATTGTTTTCCTACTAAGGTCAATTTGACTCCATGGAAGGCTTAGAATCTCCCCCAGTCTCATTCCAGCATTAAGAGCAACAATTAAAATCGTTTTTAAGTGCTCAGAACTTGCCTTTAGTAGACGAATTTCTTCTTCTTTCGTTAAAATCCTCTCTTTGCGATTGTCCTTTTCAGAAAATAGTTTAACCTTCCCTATTTGGTTGTTTTCCAAGAATCCCCACTCAACTGCCAAGTTGAACATCTTTTTTAATATAGCTAAGCACCTATTTACAGTAGACGGTTGAACTCCTTGCTTCAATCTCTCCGCTTTGTACTTTTCAATATGAAGAGGTGTAACCTCGTCTAAATACAGATTGTTTAAAAACTCCTTAATCCCCTTTAGATAGTACTCATCGGTTTTCCAGCTTCTCTTGTTAGATTTTGCATAGTTCTCTAAATACAAGTCAGCAAACTCTTGGAACTTGACCTTTTTCTGTTTTGGCTTAATGTCATGCTCTCTAGAAAAAACATCGGAAACTGCTTTTTGAAGGGCTAACATAGCTTCCTCTCTAGATTGTGCTTTTTTCACAACTTTTTGAATCCGCTTACCCTCTTCATCTCTGTAATCAATGTACCAGCGTTCCTTACCCTGTTTTGTTTTTCTTACGTAAATCGCTCCAATACCATAATTCCAGCGGGTCTTTTTTCCATTCATTGACCCGCAATTACCTCCTTTATTTATTTGCAAATACATCTTATCAAATTCATCTAAATTTGTCAATTTAAATGAGTTAGAAGAATTTAAAGGAGTCATTAAAGAGTGGGTTTTTATAGATTTTTGCTCAAGATATTTGTCTAGTTCTGATTCTTTATAGCGTATTCCAATGCCAGGAATTTTGATATATGACAACTCTTTATTTCTATATACACTTTGAGGATGGCACTGAAGCAAATCAGCAACATCCTTAGTTGTCAATATTTTTTCCATTTTCTAAAATCAATTAATCAAAAGTTTGTTGTCCTTTCCCTTTTGTCCCCAAGATTGTATTAGATGCAGAGGTACAAATAGATATTATTTCTATGCCGATAATGTCTCCACGGACATATCCCTTTCGGATTCATTTTCTTTCTCCACAACTGCACCTATTTGCACATATTCGGGCAAATTTGGCATATTTTCGGTATGTTCCGAGAGTATCTGCAACATCTCTTGATATTCTTTAGGGTATTTCCTCTTAGCAGCATCAATTCTTTTTTTATATCTCTTATCCTTGATAGAATAGCCAAATCTAAATTGCCACAATGGGCAATAGACAATATGACAGAGCGTTACTTCTTTTGGGCTGTCTCCACTGCATTCTAAACAGTATTGTTTAATTGCTTTAGATTTATTCATTTATTACTCCCTGTTTCTCTTTCATAATTTTCCTTAATCCATAAGTAGCATTTGGTTTTAGCATGTTTTTAAAACACGAAAAATTGCTATCTCTAAATAGTAATTTTGAGTGTTGTATTTCTATATTCTTATTATTTACCTTACTAAGTACCTTATATAACAGGGGTAAATTGACCTTTTATTGCATTAAAGTGTACCCATTCTTGCATTAAATTGCCTATATACCTTCAGCATTAATTACTGTCTTATTCCGATAAAGAGCAAGGAATCATCCTCCAACTGGGGTAATATCCCGATACATTAGATACACCCTATATGGGTAAGTGGATACATTAGATACAGAAACACACCCACTTCCCCTCAGTTGACCCCAGGAATACATTAGATACACTTGGATACACCCTTGATACGCTTTCTTATGCCAACAGGGGTATTACGAGTTCCGCTTCAATTATATTATCCTTCCCAATTGCTTCTTCTGTGTTTTTAGTCTCAATTACTTCAGCCTCTTTTAATACTTTCGGTTGCTGTCTTATCGTATCTATGCCCCAAATAAACCATAATGTTTTTAAGCCTCTTGTCTTTTTTACTCTATTCCAACCTGTAATATAACCCTCTTCTTTTAATCGTTCTAGAATCTTTTCCACTTGCTTTATTTTCCTTGCCGTATTAGGAATGCTTTTCCAATCTAATATATCTGCCACTTGTTTTAGATTAAGATGTGATTTAGCCCATAATGAAAGGTAGCGTAGTAGCCTCTGACAGCCGTATGGTAAGCTGTAATACCTTGTCTGAAACAATGACATCCTGCGGAACAAAGCATCATTGCTCCACAGCATAACGGTAGCATCTTCAAGAACGAACCGAAAACGATATTGAATACTCTTTGTTCTAGGAGCTATTCTATCAGTCTTCTCTCGCTCTACACTTCTAATTAAATGCCCTAGCCAAGTTACCGTAGTTTCGTATCCTGCACTTCCATCATTCCAAATCTTCATTCCCTCTGCCTTGATCAACACCAGTTCTAATTTCTCTGCTTCTTTGAATATTTGCTTATCTGTAAAACGTGATAATCCTAGAGTCTTACGAATCTCTTTGCTACTGAGTTCAATTATACATTTAAACTTGGGTGGCTTTTCATTATTCCTATCCTCCACTACATCATCAAATGTATTACTACTCCACGTTGATATTGCCTTACAACTGGGCAATTCTTTGAGGGCTTTAAAGTCATTCTGCTTCGCAAACTTGTCAAAGACTACATCAAATAATGCTTCTCCTTTTACGCTTATATGTGGCTTAATTTCAACTGTACCTTCTCCATCTTTAGTTTTTAACTTGATGTAATTATAAGAACGGGGAGACAGTACATTCATTTCATATTTAGCTAATTCTTTTTGTTGTTGCTTCTTATTCATCTCTACCCTCTTGGTAATTCCTCAGTAATAATGTGCTGCTGTATCCTTGTTGTGTTCTTAATGGAATTGAAAATTTCTTTAACAAACGCCACAAGGTCATGTGGCTTACCTTAAAACTAGATGCAATTGTACGGACTGAAAGCCCATCTTTTACATAAAGCTCTATGAGGAGTTCCTGTAGCTTTTTGTCTTCTTTTGATTCTTTTTGTTTCATTTTACTTCCTTTATGTATTCCCTTGAGGGCTGAAACAAGAACCCACTCAGGACGAGTAGGAAAGGAAGTTTACCCCCAAGGGATAGGTTTTTCTTCCTCTTTTATCTTGTCTCTTATTGCCCTATTCAAATTCCCTATGGGAATTATTCTTTTATTAGTTCTTTGCCTGCAAGCTATGCTTAGTGACCTCGTTCATAATCAATTCCTAAAATTAGACGAGAACCCCCATGTAAAAAACAGAGTTCTAGAGACTCTAGAGAAGTAGTATTGTTTTAAGTTGTAGAAGAGGAGTAGGAAAAAGGGAAAAATCTCAGGTTCTCATAATGCAACCTAAGCTTATCCTGCCCTCAGCAGGCTTCACTTTTAATCTTTTTCTCATCAGGATTTCCTCCTGATTTATCAGTAGCCCGGACAGTAATAAAATCTACTGTTCTTGACTATTTTTATTATATTTTATAATAGCATTTCATACGCTTGTTGTAAACGCATAGCAGTTTCTTTACTATAAACATTCTCCTACTTCTATTATATCAAATTGACCCCCTTTTCCTGGTTGGACTTGTCCTGTCTAATCGCTTTATTTTCAGAGAGCTAGATGGAGGGTGGTTGACAAGATTTTATAAAGGTCTTTTCTTGTTGAAAATGCAACAATTACAACGGTACAAAAAAAGTACTCAAAATTAAAAAAAGTAAAATTTCATGCAATTTCATCGATTTTAAGCATTTTAAATACCTCTTCCCGGCTATTTTCTTTATTTTCAGAAGATTAGACAAAGTAATAATTTTCAAGGGGGTGATATAAAAATATTTCTTAAGGGAAAGTTGGGATAAAGACCTATATGAATTACACTTAAGCCGTTTGCTGTTCTTCGATGAATAATAACGATTTAAACCTTAATATGCTTTATCGGTTTTATCTCGGTCTTACCGAAGTAGCAAGGCTCATCTCCTTAGAGAGATATGTAGGAAGAGAGAGAGCAAGTATACCATAAAGGGAAGTATCTCCTTTCTACCTAGGAGTTAGAATAGTTTTATATAGTTTTTATAGGGATAATAGGTTATGTAAGAAGCAGGTAGAAACTATAGCATTATGTTATGATGGAGTAGGTAGGTAATGATAGAGTATTAGAAAAACTATAGCATTATTCGGCCTTTTCTTTCATTCAATGTTTGTCTAGGGATTAGACATCAGGTCAAAAATCCCAGTTCTTTCGGTAAAAAGTCCTTTAAAAATATAGCGTGTAACCATATGAACTTCTTATAAAGCGTAAAAAAAAAGCCTTATGAAATATAATGTAAATCCACATGCAAATGGTACTTACTTATATAGACCTCTATTTTGGCCAACGGGTGTTTAGGTTAATTGGTATTTCCTACCTATGAATATTAACAGGTACACGCCTAACCATGCAGGTAGCCTTTCCCTATGGGATTAGTAGTGTATATGCCTCACAGACACGCTATACAGCATTGTTTCACTATTAATTACTTAAGGGTTAGGGTGTTGACTGTGTCGGGGAAGGTTTATTATGTCAACTCGTAATCTTGTTAATTTGTTATAAATAAAGCACTTAGAAAAATGTTGATAAAACGGGAAATTATTTATCATTATACGAGACTTCATCCCATTTTGGCTGATATATGGGGTATTTATCCCACAATGGCGTAGTATTTGACTGATTGTTGGTTATTATATCCCGTTCATAATTAGGATTTATAGGCTTATTTATGCTTAATTTGCCTTAATTTAAGCCTTTCAACCAAGAGAGAAACTTTTATAATAACAGGGAAGCCAGGGCTTTAGAGGATTTGGGTTTCGCCATCACTATAATACACTTGCGGCAGTTATGTTTTTCTTCGATGTCCATATAGAATTTCAATAACATAAGATTTTTTGCTTCCTAATAAAATCATTCAGTTTTATTTCTCTTCCTTATTGCTTCTTTAGCATCTTCAGGAAGTTTATTGAATATTTCTTCAACTTTTCTTGGCTGAGTAATAATGACTTCAACTATCATATTTAATAAACCAAATAAAGATATAGCTGTCTCCATATCATCTTTTAAATCTATTTCTCCTGGATGTACGGCATTATTCCCAACTACTCTAACAGAGTCGAGTGCTTTTTGTATTTTTACAGGAAGACCTTTTTTAACTAAGCTTCCAATATCATCATTTAAGTTTTTACCTTTTTCTTCTAGGTGAGGCATTAGGTTCTGTAATGCTAGCCTTAATAAAGCACAAGCAGCTCTTGGTGAAGAATTAACTATATTTCTAGCTTCACCAAAATCACTTTTTATATCCTCTGGCATATCTTCGGAAGGTAATGGAGCATTGGAAGAAATTGGATATATTATTTTTACATTATGCCACACAGCATATTCCCCACACCTGTAACAAACAGTCACAGACAAATCATTGAAAAAGCCATGTAAACTACCCTTCCTCTTTTCGCCTCCTGCCGCATCAAACCAGTCTTGTTTAGCATAAGCTTCACAATGTGGACAATTAAATGCATCACGTTTCCATTGGGGACGAACATACTTACTCATGTTTATCCTCCTTATAAATAGTCAAAAGATGAGAATTCATATCCCTCTCAACCGTCTCTCCTATGAGGCAATCCTTACACAATGCATCTTTTTCATTATCAGGAAGCCAGGACTTTAAGGGATTTGGCTTCCAATCGCCGCAACCTTCTTTGAGATAGTTGATATTATGGTTACAAGGTTTTTATTTTTAAAATAGAATACTAAAACCCACTCCGGCTTTAAAACCCCCTAAAGATAACTTCAATCCTAGAATATCAGTGCTGGACTCAAAATCAGCAGTGCTAGAAAAGTACTGAGCATTTATGAAAACACCAAAACCCTTAGCGATGTAATAATTCAAACTTGCTCCAGCATTAAAGCCAAAACTGTTTTTTTTCACTTCTTCAGTGCTAGCACTTATACTTATCTGTTCATATGGGTAAGAATCAGAAAATTGAATTTCCTTGATCAACTCAATCTTTGAAAGAAAATATGTGGGGCCACCAAAAACATCCAAGCTAAATTTACTGATAGGAATGCTGTAAACAAAATTAAGATAAATAGCATTTTCTGTCAGCTTATAACTTCCTTCTTTTTCAGCATTCCTGGGAGAATTAAAAAGCAGAGGATGAGGAATTGAAGTATTATAATCTGAAAGAATATTCCGTGAGCAGAGATCTATTCCTAATTCAATACCAATTGAACTTGAAAACTTATAGCCCAAGGAAGCATTAAAAGAATTTCCCTTCTTAAAGTCATTGTTGATACCATAAGAAGCATCTTCAAAATAAATTACCTCTGACCAAGAAACAGATTTGGTGTCCTCAGAAAAGCCCATTGTGTAGTGAAATTTGATAAAGATTTTTTTGTCTTCCTGAATTTTTTCTTTAGATATTAAAAATGGTTGTTTTTCTTTCTTTTCTAATACTGAAGCTGGTTTCTTTTTTGCAATTCTCTTTATTTCAGGAACTTTCACAACTTTTTCTTTCTCAGGTGGTTCTTTCTTTTCCTCTTTGATGATTTTAGGAGGTAAATCAGTTATCTCAACAAATGAAACTTGTATATATCCTGACTTACTAATTTTTTTCTCAGTAGCAAAAATAACATTGTACCAATTTCTGCTTACTCTAGTTGATCTGTAAAGAGTAAGAACAGTTCCCTTTTTTACCGTTTCAATTATAGAGCTGGTTACCTTTGGATCGAGATAAATATTCGCTCTTTCTACTATGACTTTAATCTTCTTTCTATTAGATGATATTTGAGAAAGAACACCGTCCTTTTTACTATCACTCTCCTTTTTAACGAATCCACCATTTTCTGGTTGCTGAATCTCTACATTATCACTTGGACTTGATCCATAAATCCAGCCAATAGCTTCCATTGATCTTATTGTTTGTGCCAATTCGTCACTGCTCGACCCATAAAGATCCTCGGCGGAATAGGTTAAAGCATTGGCTGCATCCAAAAATTCAGATATATATATCATATAGTAGGTCCAAGCACGATAAAATATTTTTGTTGCTTTATCTATCCCTATTCCGCTCACTGTTATACCTGATACTGAATTAGTACCACCCTGAGCAAGCAAATAATAAGCATGCGAATAAATTGTCGAATTAAAATGGACACCTCCATTATCAATATCAAATGGTACACTTATATATTGATTTAGATGACAAGGATCTGGCCCATATGGGCTCTGCCAATTTGAATTTGGATCTTCTAAATTTCTCCACCCTGTACTGTAAGTAGGTCTCATATCTTCTCCAATATACCAATCGGCCTTCAATAAACCACTCCCTTCTGGTTGCCAATGATGTTCTACCGCTGTTCCCATTATGTCTGAAAAAGATTCATTCAACGCTCCACATTGAAATTGATATATCAACTCTGATGTATATGTAGTTACGCCATGTGAGTACTCATGAGCCACAAGATCCAGTGCAGCAGCAGTTTGAAGGTTTTGTGCACCGGGAACATAAAAAAATATTTGATCATTAAACCATGCAGCATTATCTTCCATATCAGTATGATAAACATGGGCTATTACATCCATGTTATAGTCATCTATTCCTTCTCTTCCTTGAACGATGTAATAATAATCATAAGTCAATCCCAAGAAAGCATGGGCATTTACGGTCGGACTATCATAATCCCAGTAATTATCATCATCTCCAGGAATATCACCTAAATTCCAATCAATTGTGTACTGATTAACAGGCCTAACATTCTTTTCATCATACAGGTAGTAAAATCCGTCATAATAAGTCGTGGGTAATTTATATTGCCCACCATGATAGCCTATTCCCAGGCCTATGTTTAATTCATCAAAATAGATGTTTGAATATTTTAAAAGCACCTTTCCGGTCTCAGCGTCTATTATTCCCGTCATGCTGTATCCGATTCCCTTTTCCATAATAATCTTATACGCAAGGCGGTAATCCCCATCCTTTACAGGATAAATAAACAACTTTGACTCCACATCTTTCTCTACCAAGCCTTCTTTATTCAAATCGTATATAAAAAATTCAACTGCTTCATCTTTAGTGATAACAGGAACTGTATTGATATCATAAATCTGATAATACTCACCATTTATTCCTGTAATATTTCCATTTCGATGGTGCTCAATTATCTGGCCACCAAAGACTTCTAAACCTTTGTAAAATTGCTGATACCTATGATGCTCCATTGAAGCAACTGGATCCTTCTGAATCTTTAAGAGTCTTAGGTTTCCTTTCCGAATTTCGCTGGAAAAGAAAGCTGAAAGACTAACTGATTGAGGTTTAAAAAACTTGATAGGCTCAACACTGGTTCTAGATCTAAAATAAACTTTTCCAACATAAGCACTTTCAAGAGAAGTAAATAAAACCAAAACACAGAAAACTAGAGTGAAGATTTTTTTCATAAAGCCCTCCTTTCTCTGACATATTACTAATAATAGTAAATAAATTAATGAAATTATTATTATAATGTCTGTCAATGTCAAATGAAATTTAAGATATGTTTGGTTTCTTTATACCATTCTACAAGTGCAAGAATTAATACATATATCCAAAACCAACTTATCTCACGTTGATTCAAGCTTGAGAGGGAATATGAATGGGATCTTTGTCTAACTGATGAGATAGAGCAGACTGTACCGGTTTTTATTCAGCAGTAAGCAGCGTAAAATTGGATACAGACTTATCCCCATGTCACAGATATGTAACAAAAATTGTTGAATTGTGCTGAAATTATGGTATTTGGATTGAAAAACAAAAACAGGGTAATCGCCTTAAAGCACAGGGGTAACAGGGTATGACCCGTGAAGGAATCGAACCTTCAGCCTGCGGATTAAGAGTCCGCTGCTCTATTGTCAGATAGAACATTATAGATTTGCCACTCATTTGCCATTTAGTGGCAAAAATAACCTAAAATAGCATACTCTGGCTAAAAATGTACTCTTAGGAAAACTGTTGAAATATAAGGGGATAAGGTGGAGCCAGCAGAGGGAGTCGAACCCTCGACCTACTGATTACGAATCAGTTGCTCTATCTACTTTTAGACACATCTTGCATTCTTATTGATTTTTTATCTTGATTTAACTAACATCGTAATCTAAATATAACCAAGGGGAAGGACGAATGAAAAAAGCGATTTTTCTCATTATTACTTTTTTGACCTTAAGTCTGACCTTTTTCTCTGCCGAAGATAGGCCCCGCATGCGAGAATTCGGTATTGAAACCGGAATAATAGAGTCTGGCGAATGGAACGCCATCACCGATGTTCCTGGAGTAAAAGTCGGGCAGGTGACTTTGATCCAAGGCAAAAATATCCGCACAGGTGTGACAGCTATCCTCCCCCATGACGGTAACATCTATCAACAGAAAGTTCCTGGTGCGGTTTATGTCGCCAACGGCTATGGGAAATTAACGGGATACACCCAGATTGAAGAACTGGGAACCATTGAAACACCAATAATATTAACCAATACGCTGAACGTACCCACGGCTGCCAATGCCCTTATAGGCTACACCCTCTCTCTTCCCGGAAATGAGAGAGTCGGCTCTGTGAATGCGGTTGTGGGCGAGACAAACGACGGCTGGCTCAACGATATCCGCGGCAGGCATGTTAAAGAGGAGCATGTGATTGAAGCCATAAAGAAGGCTCAGTCAGGCCCGGTGGAAGAGGGCTGCGTTGGCGCCGGAACAGGCACTACCTGTTACGGGTTTAAAGGAGGCATAGGAACAGCATCGCGGAAGCTGCCTGAATCGAGGGGCGGCTATACGGTGGGAGTCCTAGTCCAGACAAATCACGGCGGCGTTCTTCAGATAAACGGCTTTCCGGTGGGGATACGCCTCGGGAATTACTACATGAGTGGGGACGTCGATGATTCGCCCGAGGGATCATGCATGATCGTGGTCGCCACAGACGCTCCCCTTGACAGCCGGAACCTGAAGCGGCTGGCAAAGCGGGCGCTTCTCGGAATAGCCCGGACCGGAGGCTTCTATTCAAACGGAAGCGGCGATTATGCCATTTCGTTCTCTACAGCAGAGGGATTGAGAGTGCCTCACCGCTCCCCCTCACCTACTATGCAAATCGAGATCTTGAGAAACAGGAATGTATCCCCTCTTTTTCTGGCGGCTGCCGAAGCGGCTGAAGAAGCCATCCTGAATTCTCTGTTTAAAGCCCAGGACATGGAAGGGAAGGACGGTCGTAAGATCGAGGCTCTTCCCCTGGATAAATTAAAAAAGATTATGGAAGAGGCACCTAAGAGATGAAAAGAACAATAGGAATTCTGGGAGGCATGGGTCCTGAGGCCACTGCTTATTTTTTTGAATTGATAATAAAGAACACAAAGGCAGAGAAAGACCAGGAGCACATACGCGTTATAATCTACAGCAACCCCGAGGTTCCGCCGAGGACAGATGCCATACTCGCCAAAGGAGAGAGCCCTCTGCCGCATCTTCTCGAAGGCGCCAGGGTTCTGCGGCAGGCAGGTGCGGATTTTATCGTGATGCCCTGTGTTACGGCTCACTATTTTTTAAATGAAATAGTGGCGAGAGAAAAAGCTCCATTCCTCAACCTCCTGGAGGAGACCCTCCTCTATACGAAAAGGAAAATGCCTGAATTGAAAAAAGCCGGTCTTATCTCCAGCACCGGCACTCTAAAATCAAGGATCTTTCATGATGCTTTTGCCAAGGAAGAAATAGAGATCTTTGGCCCGGAAGATGAGGAACAGGAGCAGGTGATGGAGGCTATTTTCGGGAAACAGGGGATAAAAGCCGGGTTTAGTTCGGGGCACCCCAAAGAAATTATCCGGGGTGTGGCCCAGACACTCATCAAGAGAGGGGCGGAGGCGGTTATTGCCGGCTGCACAGAGGTGCCTCTTGTCCTGAAAGAGGAAGATATCAAGGTTCCGTTCATCGAGCCTTTACAAATTCTAGCCGAGGTCAGTATTGTATGGGCGGGATACGAGCTGAAGAGTTAGCTGGAGCCGGTAGTCAAAACCATCAAATAAGGCAGGATTTTAAGGCTGGAAGCTAAATTTTATAACTTGCAGTTATAAATTTTGGCATTTTTCTCGAATTTTATAACTCCCAGTAAGAATTTCGCGAAATAATTAATTTCGAGGCTGCCAAAACCAAATTCTTATAAAATCAGCTTTTTATGGGGTAGGCGGACGCCTTCTTTTTTACTAACCATTAGACAAAAGTAGGCAGTTTTAGGCATTTGTGGCACATGGGAAGAAGTCTATATTCGTTTCAATTTGACTCTTTTCTCATTAATTGATAATCTTTTGCCAAATAAGTGGAGGGAACCATGGCTATTAAATGCCCTAAATGCAAGGCTGAAATCCTCGATGATTCCCGCTTTTGCAGTAAATGCGGAACACCGATTCACCCTTCAGAAGAAATCTTTCTCTCGCAGACCAGGACTATTCTGAAGCCTATGGAGGAATTGCGTTCTGGAACCACGCTTGCTAACAAATACAATATCAATGAGGTTCTAGGAAAGGGAGGCATGGGAATCGTTTACAAAGCTGAGGATGTTAAGCTTAAACGCAACGTTGCCCTCAAGTTTCTGCCTCCTGAGCTGATGCGTGACGATGAGGCTAAAGAGCGGTTTGTTCTTGAGGCACAAGCCGCAGCAGCTCTTTCACATCCGAATATCTGCACCATCCATGAAATCGATGAGGAGGAAGGAAAATCTTTCATTGCTATGGAATACATAGAAGGTCAGAGTCTGAGAGAAAATATAAAAAGAGGTCCGCTAGGAATCAAGGAAGCTCTGGATATTGCCATCCAGGTGGCAGAAGGCTTAGAAGAAGCACATAAGAAAGAGATAACCCACAGGGACATCAAGAGTGCCAATATAATGGTGACAGGTAAAGGACAGGCTAAAATCATGGATTTCGGGCTGGCAAAGGTCAAGGGAGGATCACTCCTCACAAGAGAAGGGACTACTCTAGGCACTCTAGCTTATATGTCACCAGAACAGGCCAGAGGTCAGGATGTTGACCACCGCTCAGACATATGGTCATTAGGAGTGGTCATCTACGAGATGCTCTGCGGACAGTTGCCGTTCACGGGTGATCATGAAGCATCTATTCTTTATTCTGTTGTGCATGAGGAGCCAAAACCTCTTAAAGCTGTAAAACCCGATATTCCTACTGAACTGCAACACATCATTAATCATGCCTTAAAGAAAAAACCAGAATCCCGCTATTCATCGGCTGGAGAAATATTGAATGATTTGAAGAAATACCGGGAAAGCCTGAGAGTAGAGGAAGAAGGCGTCTTCAACCGCCAATCCTTAATTCGTATCGTTCGCAAGCCTCGAATATTTGTGCCTACGATCGCTGTCATTGCCGTCGTCTGTATTGCTGCAGTCTGGTTCTTCAATCGCCAGACCAAAATCAGTTGGGCCAGAGAGCAGGCCATTCCTGAGATCAATAGACTTATTGATGATCTGAATTATGCAACTGCATTTCATTTAGTGAAAAAAGTTGAAAAGTACATTCCTAAAGACCCACGTTTGATAGAGTTGCTTCCTAGGATAGAGAGGCAATTATCATTTCAGACGACTCCAACAGGAGCAGATGTATATATATATGATGAAATTGATAGCGATTGGGAGCATATGGGTCAATCACCAATTGATAAGGCGATAACTTCACCAGGATATAAACGATGGAAAATCGAAAAGGAAGGATTTGAAACTGTAAAGGGAGCTGCTATATCCAGGTCAGGCTCTGTTGTTGAGATAAATTTAAAATTGGACGAAAGAGGAAGCCTTCCTCCAGGAATGATAAAGATGCCGAGCGGAGAATTTGGACTTCGTTTAGTTGGTCTTGACCATTTAGACGCACTACAGATAGATGAATACCTTATTGATAAATATGAAGTTACGAATAAAGAATTTAAGAAGTTTATCGATAATGGGGGCTACGAAAAAAAGGAGTACTGGAAACAAACATTCATGAAAGATGGACGTATTTTATCCTGGGAAGAGGCCATGACTGAATTCAAGGATAAAACAGGTAGATTAGGTCCAGCTACTTGGGAAATGAGTGATTACCCTGAAGGTCAAGACAATTATCCTGTAACAGGAATTAGCTGGCATGAAGCCGCAGCATACGCAGATTTTGCCGAAAAGAGTCTCCCGACTGTATATCATTGGGACAAAGCTGCCGATCCCGGGCAATGTAATTATATTGTCCCTGTCAGCAATTTTAATGGTAGCGGTCCTTCTCCTGTGGGCAGTCATCAGGGTATAACCTCTTATGGAACATACGATATGGCAGGGAATGTTCGGGAATGGTGTTGGAACGAAAGAGAGAATAATCGATATACTCTAGGCGGGGGATGGAATGATCAAGTTTATATGTTCAACTGGGCATACTCACAACCACCCTTTGATCGATCTTCAACTAACGGATTTCGCTGTGTAAAGTATCTGGGAAAGGATGAAAACTTAGAAACTCTAAAAGGCTCCATAAAACTTCCTTACCGTGACTTTATGAAGGAAGAACCTGTTTCTGATGAAATTTTCAATATTTATATGGGCATGTACCAGTATGATAAAACGGAATTGAATAGCACAATCGAATCTGTTGATGAGCATGCTGAAGACTTTATAAAGGAAAAGATTTCCTTCGATGCGGCCTACGGCGGCGAGCGTGTCATTGCCTATCTTTTCCTGCCTAAAATTGGCAACCCACCTTATCAGGCTATTGCATATTTTCCAGGTAGTAATGCTATTAATCGACGTTCCAGTGAAACTAATGAATCTCTTGAATTTCGGAACTATGATTTTATCATAAAAAGTGGACGTGCCGTGATTTATCCAATATATAAGGGTACTTATGAAAGGGGAGATGATCTTAACTCTTCCATGCCGGATGAAACGAACTTTTACAAAGAACATGTAATACAATGGGCAAAAGATCTTGGCAGGTCTATTGACTATCTGGAAACCCGAAAAGACATCGATACTGATAAACTAGCTTATTATGGATTTAGTTGGGGAGGTAGATTGGGCGGATTAATGCTCGCGGTTGAAAAGCGTTTTAAGGTAGGTCTCCTTAATGTTGCAGGATTGAGATTTCAGAGGAAGCTACCAGAAGTGGATCCTATTAATTTCGTTTCTCGAATAAAAATGCCAGTGCTGATGCTGAATGGACGATATGATCAATTTTTCCCTTATGAAACCTCGCAAATCCCAATGTTTAAGCTACTCGGTACACCACCAGAACATAAACGTCATGTAGTCTATGAAACTGGACATTTTGTGCCAAAAACTCAACTCATCAAAGAAATGCTTGATTGGCTGGATAGATACTTAGGACCTGTGAAATGACATGCTCGGAAAAATCTACATACAGCAAGACAACAAATCCAAAGCCATAGAGCCTTAAGAGAAATTCCTTGACCTCTGGAAGGACGCTGGCCCTGGAATGCCTGAGGTTGAGGATGCCAGGAAGAGGCTGGCTGAGCTGAAGAGTTAGTAATGCTTTCATTGTTTCTGGAATTATAGTTTTTCGGGAGGAAAAATATGAAGTTTCTTAAAGTTATTTATATATCGATTGGTTTGTTGTTTATAATTACATTGGTTGGATGTAATTCTGTACAAAAAGGAAGCAAAAAACCTTTCCGACTTAAGGAACCCCGTCTTGCTCCAGTAACGGAATCGCAATGGAATGAAGAGCAAACTAAATTGCTGTCCCCTTTGAAATGGGAAGATGGCAGTGTCCTCAACGTGTTTGCGACACTTGGAAGACATCCAAAATTGTTTGACCGCTTCAGTACGTTTGCCTGGTATGTGTTACAAGAACAAACTCTACCAGATCGTGACCGGGAGATCCTTATTTTACGTATTGGCTGGCTCTGTCAGGCTAAGTACGAATTCGGACAGCATACGCTTACGGGGAAAAGGGTAGGATTGACAGATGAAGAAATCTTGCGAATTACCAAGAGACCGGATGAGCCAGGGTGGAGTAACTTTGATGCAGCATTAGTTCGAGCTGCCGATGAGCTATACTATGATGCCATTATTTCAGATGCCACCTGGAAAATTCTTTCCGAACGTTACAATGAAAAGCAGCTTATGGATGTGATTTTTACTGTTGGGCAATACAATTTGGTTTCCTGGGTATTAAACACCTTGGGTGTTCAATTAGAAAAAGGCGTTCCGGGTTTTCCAGAAGGTTCAAAAAGGTAAGCCTGCCCTCTGGAAGGACGCTGATCCTGGTTTTGCTGAGGTCGAGGCTGGCTGAGTTGAAACGCTGGGTAAGAGTTAAACTATTACGCCGGACTGTAAACTTGGATTTCTTTGTCTAAACGATCGGCCAGTTTATCCTCAGCTACATCCAAATCAAAATCTATCTGTAAACCCAACCAGAACTGAGGAGACATCTTGAAATACTTGGCAAGGCGTAAAGCTGTATCAGCCGTAATTCTGCGTTTTCCTAGAACAATCTCATTTATCCTTCGGGCAGGCACACGGATATCCAAAGCTAATCTGTTTTGGCTCAATCCTATCGGCTTCAAAAATTCCTCAAGGAGGATTTCCCCCGGATGTAGCGGAAGCATTTTTTTCTTACTCATGAATTCTCTCCTAATGATAATCTGTGATTTCAACATCAAGCACATCCTTATCCTGCCATAAAAAGCATATTCGCCATTGATCGTTTATTCTAATACTGTGCTGTCCTTTTCTCTTCCCTTTCAGTGCCTCAAGACGATTTCCAGGAGGCACTCTCAGATCATT
>SDBS01002491.1_pt1 | contig 18331 bp, 14 predicted proteins | sample 2277091 | NCBI WGS metagenome assembly SDBS01 (sample SAMN10404972, study PRJNA504765) | marine sediment metagenome | isolation source: marine sediment core GS10_PC15, 163 cmbsf | place: Arctic Ocean: Southern Knipovich Ridge | collected 2010 | reverse complement strand
GTAGAGGTGCTGGGCCAGGGCGAGGCGGGCGCTGCACAACTCATACTTCGCCCCCGCGGCATCCGGCTGCCGGCGCAGGAAGGCCTCCCCGAGTTCAATCGCCCGCTCAAAGTGGATGTCCGCGTTGTCAGACACTGCGGCCAGCTTGCGGTGGGCCCGGGCGACGTCCAGCCGGGCATCGTCGCCGCCGGCATCCCCACCGGTCTTGCCGGCCCGCCGCAGGCTGATCGCCAAGAAGGCCTGGTAGTGGTCGGCGGCCTCCGCCCGGCGGCCTTGGGCATGGGCGATGTCGCCCTGCTTCTCGCCCAGCCGGGCCGCCAGGTCTTCCAGCACGACGTCGGACTCCACCAGCGGCCGGAGCTGCTCCAGTTTCCCGGCCATCCGCGCCAGCAGCCGGTCCCGCACCTCCGCCCCGCCTGCCAGCGTGCGAATCGAGGTCTCAAACTCGTTCACCACCTCGTCGAGCGTGGCGTGGGCCAGCACGGCAACCTGGCGTGCGTTGTCTCGCTCCGCTTGGGCCCGCCGCCCCTCCGTCCTTGCCCGCCACCACAGCGAGGTCACCAACACGGATGAGACGATCAGCAGGACGAGAATGACGGCGGCGAATGTCGCGTGCAGGCGGTACTTGCGGATCGTCTTCCGCAGCAGGTAGAGGCTGCTGTCGGCCTTGGCTTCGATGGCCTCGCCGGTCAGGTACCGGTCGAGGTCGGCGGCGAAGGCGTCGGCCGACTGATAGCGACGAGACTTCTCCTTCGCCAAGGCCTTGAGGATGATCCGTTCCAGGTCGTCGCTGATCTGGCCGGTGGTGGGGCGGATTCCCGCATCCGGGTCCCTCATGGCGACGTGCAGGCGCTGCGGCACCTGGGAAACGATGTTGGTCCGCACGGCGCTCGGCTCGCCGCCGACCGAATAGGGAAATGCACCGGTCAGCAGCCGATAGAGGATGACCCCGAGAGCGTAGATGTCCGAGCGGACATCGATGTCGCCGCCGGCGCCGCCGGCCTGTTCGGGGCTCAAGTACGCCAGCGTACCCGCGACCTGCCCGGTGAGCGAAATGGACGGGCCCTGGTCGGCGCCCTCCACATCCTCAAGACACTTCGCCAGCCCGAAGTCCAGGATATGCGGCTCGCCCTCCAGATCCACGAAGATGTTGGTGGGCTTCAGGTCGCGATGAATGATCCCCCGTTGGTGGGCGCTGCTGATGGCCCGGCACACCTTGGCGAAGAGGCGCACGGCCTCTTCGACGGGAACACGGTGAAACAGGACGTAATCGCTGATCGGCAGGCCCTCGACGTACTCCATGGCAAAGTACTGCCGCCCGCGGACGACGCCGCTCTCATAGAGGGTCACGATGTTCGGGTGCCGCAGGCGGGAGACGAGGTTCACCTCTCGCTCAAAGCGATGACGCTGTCGATCGGAGGCCAGCGGGCCGTCGAGCAGGACCTTGATGGCCACGGTGCGGCGGGTGGCCTTCTGGACGGCCTTGTACACCACGCCCTGCCCGCCCTCTTCCAGCCGTTCGAGGATCTCGTAGCCGTCAAGCGCTTCGCCGAGAAACTTCAGGTCATCCTCGAACGGCGCGGTTCGCCCATTGTCTGAATCCGACGAGGGGAGCTCCTGCCTTGCACGCCTGGCAGCCGCATGGATCGCCCGAGCAGTACGCAGGCTCTCACGGAGCTCGGGCATGAGTTCGGGGTAACGCTGCTCGATCTCGGCGTCGTCGATGGACCTGCCAAGATTCTCCTGGTGGACGACGGAGTCCACAATCTTATCGATCTGAGCCGACCGCCCACCTGCTGATTTCGGATTTCGGATTTGAGGACAAACGGCCCTCGGCTTTCGACGTTTCCCTCGTTGCCTCGTTGCTTTGTTGCCTTCTTTCGCCATTTGCTATTCATCATTCGCGATTCCTCGCCGCCGGGGACGAGGGAGCGTCGCTCAAGAACTTGCCGGCATCACCCAATCGCTCCTGCAGTTGTCGCAGGCCGTGGAAAAGCAGGCCATTGACTGCCCCGGGGGTCCTCTTCAGCGCCTTAGCGATCGCCTCGTGCGATTGCCCTTCTATGTACCGCATCCAGATGGCCTGCCGCCGCGCCGGGGAGAGGCTGGCCAATACGACCTGGACGGCATCCACCGCCTCGGTGACGGCCGCTTCGCTACTGGGTGTGCGGCCTGGCGACGCGACGCAGGCAAATAGGTCCGCTAGCGAGGAGGCACGATCAGGGTCTCGGCGAACAAACTTGTGGCGGCCGCCCCGCTTGACCCGTCCCGCGGCCTTGACTGCGTTGATCATGACTCGCTGGGCGATGCAGGTTAGCCATCGATCCACTGCATCCTTGCCCTCCGGCCGGAAGCCTGGCAGGCCGCGGATGGCCGCGATCCATACCTCTTGCAGGACATCCTCCGCCGAGATCACGTGCTGCAACTCGGCTGGGATCTTCATCGCCAAATAGCGGCGCAGACGCGGCGCCCGGGCCTTCAGGATCCGCAGCAGCTGATGTTCATCAATTCGCTCGCTGACTTCGGCCACCCCCGAATCCTCCTTCCTGCTCCAAAGACGGCGGATCACATGCCAGGGCACCAAGAGCCCGATATCGCACGTCTCTCCTGGTCGACCGAGCCTTACGCCGAAGCTCGATACAGAAAGGGCACCTTCGGTCTGGCGATCATTGGTGTATACGGCCCAGGCAAAGGGCGCCGGCTCGGGACATGATTGTAACACATGAACAAGGCAGCGGGCACCCCCCAGGTGGAGGCGATCCCTCGTGCTGCCGGTTTCAGTTCGGCCCTACCGGATGATCGTCTTTCCCGTGGGTCGCGAGCGTGAATTGAAAGACAGTCCCGCCGTCTGAATTGGGCCGTGCCGACAGCCTGCCGCCATGCCCTTCGATGATGGTTCGACTGATCGACAGCCCCAGCCCGATGTCACCGGGCTTGGTGGTGAAGAACGGCTCGAACAATCCCCTCCCTTACCCCGGTGGACAACCAGGGCCCGGTGTCGCTCACCGCGACCTCGACGGCATCATCGCCGGCGTCCGTCGTCTGGACGACGACCTTGCGCCGCACAGCCCCGCTGCCGTCGATCGCCTCCATCGCGTTCATCAGCAAGTTGAGGATGACCTGTTCGATCTGGATGCCATCGGTCACCACCGTGGTCTGCTGCCTATCGGGCAGCACCCGGATGGCGATCTCTTTTCGCCGCGCCTCCGGTTCGGCCATGGCGACAACACTGCCCACGAGGGTGGTGATCTCCACCTCCGACCGGCGGGGTGGTCCCTTGCGGAGAAAGTCCTTCAGGCGGCAGACCATCTCGGTTGCCCGGTGAACCTCCCGAGCCGCCCCCTCCAGGCCAGCCAACAACTCAGCCCTCGCTGCACCATCGGATCGCACGAGGCTTGCACACCCCTCGACCCAAGGGATGATCGACCCCAGTGGCTGGCTCAACTCGTGCACCAAGTCGGCGACCATCTCGCCCGTGATGGCCAGTCGCCCGAGGTGGGCCAGCTCTTCCTGGCAGGGGTAGGCCGCCTGAATCTCCTTGCTCTTGGCGAGGGCCTCGACCATGGCAATCAGGGATGGCCCGTCGCCGTGGCCCACCTCCGTCCGCCTGCCCCCAGCATCGTACCTCGCGGGGCCCACGCCCTGGTGATGAGGGCCTTCCTGCCTAGATCGAGGGCTCTCCGCTGCTGATTCCTACTCGACTGGCGGTTTGGGCGATGTCGGAGGGGATGGCGAACTACACTGAGCCGATTGGCAAGACGATGCACCCTCCGCGGAATCGGTTTCCATCCCCTGCGCCCTCCCCGCCATCCTGACTCGCATTCCATCATCATCCATTCACCAGGGCAATCTTCTTCTTCCCCTGTAACCAGTACGCAGTTCGGGCCGGAATCTTAATCAAGAAAAGGGGAGGGAGACCCCAAGGGCGACCAGGCAGAACGCCGCAGAGCGATGGTGGCCCCCAACTATCGCGATGGGGGCCGGCCAGCCGGGGGGAGGGATCTTGCCAAGAGAATCGAGGCCTCGCTGAGCGCCCCGGCAGCCATTGCTGTTAGACGACAGAGCGGAGGGCGTCCAAAGAGGCGGCGTGGGCACCGAGTCGGTGCGTCTTTGACACAGATGGCACCGCGGCCTACCGCATGGCCCATGCCCGCCCCCGCCCGCGGCTCCCGGAGGCCATTGTCTCATGGCCAGGATACTCGCAGTCGACGACGAACAGGGATATCGGGCTGCCGTGACCTCGTTGCTAAGCAGCCACGGACATGAGGTGATTACTGCACATGACGGCGCTGGGGCGATAGAGGCCGCCATGGCCGACCGGCCGGAGATCTCATCCTCATGGATGTGCAGATGCCGGGCATGGACGGAGACCGCGTCTCGGGGCTGCTGCGCGAACTCGGCTTCCGGGCCCCCATCCTGGCCATGACCGGGAACGCCGCAGACGAGGTGCGAGCCCGCTGTCTGGAGGCCGGTTGCGACGCCGTCCTGCAGAAGCCCATCGGGGTCGATGAACTACTCGATGCCATCGCCGCAGCGCTGAAGATGCGAGCCAGGGCGTGAGGCGGCCTAGAGGGAAGGCATCGGAGAGCAAGCTCGTTTATGGCATGCGTTGTCAGGGCGGTCGCTCGGCTGCCCCGAGACACGTGGGAGCGATTCGTTTGTCATACCCACTGCTCGGAGACACGACATGAACACGTGTGGAACTCCCGATAACACGGCCAGAGCCGTTCAGATCGATAGCGCACACTTAGACGCAATCCTGGACCGACTGGACGGTGAAGCAGGAACTCCGGTGCGAGAGCGGCGACGCTCGAAGCGGCACACATATCGCGCCAAGGCTGTCGTGATCCGCACCGAACAGCCCGACATGGCGAGCCCCGTGGCTCATCGCGTGCCAGCGCGGAACATCTGCCAAGCTGGGCTAGCGCTCCTTCATACCATATCTGTTCACCCCGACACGCCGTGTTTGGCTCGGTTGATCACAGCGGACGGAACGTGGAACGACGTGCTCGGCACTGTTGTTCACTGCCGCCACGTCGAGGCAAACATCTACGAGTGGGGCCTTAGCTTCCAGTACGGCCTTGATCCGTCGGTGTACTGCTCGGCTGCAAAGCACTGGCGGGCGCTGTTGGTGGAGGATGATCCCTCGTGTGCCCGCTTGGCCAGGTTTCTTCTGCGGCAGCTCAATATCGAAGACGTGGAGCACGTGCCGGATGGGCGGGCGGCCGTCGACAAGGCAACACGGAGCACCTACGACCTTATCCTGATGGACATGGAGATGCCGGTGCTGGACGGGTTCTCGGCGACCAGGGAACTGCGCCTCAGCGGATACCGCGGCCCTATCATCGCGATGACTGGCCTGACCCAAGCTGCGGATCGCCAGCGGTGTCTCGACGCCGGATGCGACAGGTACCTGTCAAAACCGGTCTCGCGCAGCGACTTGTCCCTTGTGATTGAATCTCTCAGCACCGAGCCGCTGCTCAGCAGGCTTGCGGATGATGCGGCTATGACCGACATCATCGACGCATTTGTGGGGGAACTACCCTCCAAGATTCAGGCCATCGAAGAAGCGGCTGCCCGGCGGGATGGCAAACGCCTGGAGTTCCTGGCCAGAGGCCTCAAGGCGGTAGGGAGCGGCTACGGCTTCGAGGCGATCACCGATGCGGCCGCAAAGATCGAAGCCGCCCTGATCGATGGAGCGTCGCCCGGCGATGTGCAAGGTGATGTGTGCGCATTATCGAGCTTGTGCCGCCGAGTTCGCTCTCGGCCGGGACCGGAACACCCGTGCGACAACAAGGCAGAAACGGGCTCCGGCACGGAAGATGCGAGACCTCGCGATCCCAGAGCAACAAACTCATCGCACCCTGACGCTTGAGGAACTTCTCGATCAGTCACACGACCATTGGCCACGCAGTTCAGGCCAGCTTGCGGGCGATGGCCTCGTCGAGGATCTCGCGGACGGTGAGGGCGATGATGGCCTTGCCGCTCTGGCGGAAGAAGCGGTCGATCTCGCGGAGGGCGTCGGAGGTATAGTTGAACGCCACGAAGAAGCCCTTGGTGCGTTCCTCGCGCATCATGACCGCCTCGAAGGCGTCGATGTCCGGCCGGCCGACGCGGTCTTTCTGCTTGACCTGGATCGGGGACCAACCTCCTTCTCCTCGTTGGCGCGGTATAGCTGCGCGCGATACCCTTTCACGTCGTTGGCGCTTAAGCCCGTCGTCATGTAGCCGCGCGTGTGCAACTCCGCATGGTGATTCGGGCACAGCCACGCGAGGTTGTCGAGATCGTTATTCGACGAGTCGTCGTCCAGATGGGCAATCTGTCCTTGTTTGACTTCATCGTCGCGGTCCCGCCCAAAGCACACACAGCAGCGTCCAGCACTTAGTCGCTTAACCTCGGTTTTGGTCTTTTCGGGCACCTTGCGTCGCCTAGCGATCGGGCGCGTCCCTTTGGCCAGGACGCCGCGCGCGTCACTACACCATCTCTCAAGCTGGCGGTATGACTCCCTCGCTGTCTCGGCTACGGTCGGCGGGGCGGGCAATCGCCGGTCGAGGTCCGCAACGGCCCGTGCCTTGAGTAAGTCCCTGTCATACCAGTCAACCCACGCTTCCCGTTCGGTCGCAGTACCACCATACAGCCGGACTCCTGGAATGTGGGTGGCATCGCGGTTGCGCCGGATGATGTCCTCTATCATCGTCCGACGACCTGGAAGTGCTCGCACAAGGACGTCGAGCTGCCGGCGCGCTTCGGGCAGTCTCGGAACCTTGTCCTTTGGGTTGTCTTTGCCCATATGTTCGCTTCCTAATCCGGAGAGACCACCTTGCCTGCGCGACGCGCTCGATACTCACACCAGCTTGCGGGCGATCTCCTCGTCGAGGATCTCGCGGACGGTGAGGGCGATGATCACCCTGCCGCTCTGGCGGAAGAAGCGGTCGATCTCGCGGAGGGCGTCGGAGGTGTAGTCGAACGCGACGAAGAAGCCCTTGGTGCGTTCCTCGCGCATCATGACCGCCTCGAAGGCGTCGATGTCCGGCCGGCCGACGCGGTCCTTCTGCTTGACCTGGATCGGGTACCACTCGTCCATGAAGTCGAGTTCACCCGTTGCAGCGCCGCGTTTTGCTGGTGCCGCGGCCACGGGGAAGATGCGGCCGTCGATGCCCATGTCGCCGACCTGCGTCTTGTTGGGGATGCCGCCCAGGGCGATGACCGCCCAGTTCTCGAACTCGAACGGCGGGAGCTGCCGCAGCTTCTCCAGGGTCCAGGGCAGGTCGCGGACGACGAAGCCGCGTCCGGCCCGCCAGAGAGCCTCGTCCTCGCGGAGCTTGCACACGTCGCGGAGCCGCTTGGCCATGACCCGGCAGGCGGTGGGCGAAACGTCGATGCCGATCCACTGGCGGCCGAGGTTTTCGGCGGCGACCAGCGCCGTGCCACAGCCGCAGAAGGCATCGAGGACGATGTCGTTCGGGTCGCTGCTGGCCTTGACGATGCGATCGAGAAGACCGAGCGGCTTCTGCGTGGGGTAACCAAGGCGCTCGGAGGCCTGCGAGTTGACCGGCGGAATGTCGGTCCACATTGTGTCGATCGGACGACCTTCCTGCTCGTCCAGATAGCGCTTGAGCTGCGGGACCGCGCCCGGCTTCGTCTGAATGACCAAGCCTTTCTCGTACGCGGCCTGCATGCGGTCCTTCGTCCATCGCCACACGCGCTTTATGCTGAGAAACTCGTATGTGAGGTTTGGTCTGTTGGGGTTGGGATTGATGAGGTTGTCAAGCCGGTAGATTCGTCCGTCGGGGTCGCGATGGCGATACTTGTTCGCGGTCTTCTCGTCGAGGTTGTCGGGGTCGTACTTGATGTACGGGCGGTTGAACGTCACCGGCTCACCCCCGCCGTAGTAGAAGATCGTGTCGTGGTTGTTGGGAAAGGCCGTGAACGCCAGGCCTTTCGCAAAGGTACGGCGCCAGATGATCTCGCTCTTGAAGTTGTTCTGCCCGAAGATCTGGTCCAGCATCACTTTGACGTAGTGGCTGGCGTGCCAGTCGCAGTGGAAGTAGAAGCTGCCGGTCTTCTTAAGCACGCGTGCCAGTTCGACACACCGTGGCCGCATGTACTCGATGTAGGCCTGCGTGCTGGCGTGACGATCCTCGAACGCCCGCTTCTCCTTGGTCTCGCCCCAGAAGACCTCGTAGTTGCGGTTGCTGTTGAACGGCGGGTCGATGTAGATCAGGTCCACGCAGCCATCCGGCAGCTTGCCGAGCTGGTCCAGGCAATCGCCGCAATGGACGATCCGCGTATCGAGCAGCGCCGACGGCCGCCCGACCCGCCGTGCCGCAGCCGGCTTAGGTTTACCCGCGCCGGCCTTCGCCGCGGCAGCCTTGCCGGCGGTGGCCTTCCGGCCAGGACGTTTGCTCGACGTACGTTTACGTGCCATGGCGCTAGTCTATCCGGCAACAGTTCATGGGCCAATGCGGGCCGACCATTCCCAAGACCGCCCGCGCATCGCAGGATGAACACTCTAAGTTCCGTGGACGCTCGCTTCTGCTCTCAGCGTCCATCAGGCAATGCACACGCAATGGAGGGCCGCATCGTCTACGGCCAGTCGTGGGTCACAAATCAGGACTTCGTGGCCGACGCGTCGTTCATAGGCCGTGTGGGTCATGTCGAAGGGTGTCTGCTGGAATCCGGTGTACAGGTCGCGGATCTCGGGCACGTTGTCGTAGGAGACAACCCATCGGTACGGCAGCGGTGTGCCCAAGAACCTCGCAAGCCGTTGATGATCGCGTGGTCGATAGGCGTTGAGGTAGAGCAGGGCTCCCTTGCGGAAGTACGGTGGATCAAGGTAAACCAGCGTCTTCGAGGCGCCCTTCCGCCGGCCAATGATCGACCGTAGCAGATCGACGGCATCGCGGTTGAACAGCTCGATGCGCTCGCGGTAGCGCGCGACACGTTCTATCCGGGCCGCAAGCTTCGTGCGATCGTAACGGGCGTCGAGCTTCCAGTGGCCCGCTTGCTGGTAGCCGCCGATCGGCCCGGCGTTCACCAGTATCCCCGACCGGTTGCAGCGATTAAGAAAGAACGTGGCGAAGCCGACCCGAAGCTGGGAATGCCGCGCCGGCCGTGCGTAGATCTGCCGTTGCCGCCGCCATTCCGCGATGGTGACCGGAGTCGTCGCAAGCAGCTTGAGAAACCGAGCCGTGCGATTGAGGATCGCCCACCAGAACGCATGCACACGGCGGTCGGCGTCGTTTATGACGATGCGGTCCACGTGCTCGCCGATGAGCAAGCCCAACGCCGCCCCTGCTCCACCGGCGTAGGGCTCGACGTAGACACCGTCCAGCAAGCGATTCGCCCGAAGGATGCCCGCTAAAAACGGCGTCAACGCGGCCTTGCCGCCAGGGTAACGCAACGGGCTGTATGGCTCTGCCATGAATCGGTGCCCAAACGCTCTAGGAGACCTCTGGCTCGGTGAGCACCAACTCCAGCAATGGCTGGAGGGTCACCGACAGCGCCCGGAGGTCCTCGACAGTGGGTGTCATGTAGCGATTATGGACGAAACCGTCCATCGATTCCAGTGTCAACGCCGTGTCCCGCGCGGACACGAGCCTTTGCAGGGCCCGTCGGCCAGTCGGCGGAAGCGGGACTTCGGACTCCTTGGTCTTGTTCACGACGTGCTTCAACATCTGAGCCAACGAGGGCGCCCAGTCAGCCGGCTTGGGAGACTTCTTCCCCAGCGCTTTCTTGATCTGGTCGGTATGGCCGGTCTTGTCGAGGTAGCTTCCCAGCGCCATATCGACCAGCGAGCGGAGCATGATCGCGGAGGCGTTCGGGTACTTGGCTAGCGTGAGGCTCCTGAGTTCCTTGAACAGCTGAACAATGCGTGCGCTGTCGAGACGACAATTCAGGCCACGCGGCAGAATTGACTTTGGTTCTCTGACAGTGGATCGCCCGGCCGGTACGGCGGTTGCAGGCGTGCGCGTAGCGGCGGCGCCGCCGCCGATGAACGCATCCGCGGTCGTGGAACCGGAGGCCCTTCGCTTTGGTTTGAGGCCCTTGATGCTCCCCAGGTATTCCTTTACCTTGCTCTCATCGTGTAGTGTTCGGGTCGTCACGTCCTTGTGCACAATATCTGCTGCTACCCGCGACAGGGCTCTCCGCAAGTCAGCAGGTCTGCTGCGGATGCGATAGCCTTCTTCATCTGCCGGCGCCAGGCCTAGCCATTCGCGGCCGACTTTCGACTCAGCTAATCGCTGAGCGGTACTGTGGCTGAAGCGGTGTGGGTCGTCGACAATCCGTCGCACCTCCTCGTCCAGTTCACACGACCGGAACATGCGATACAGTTTCGCGTCGCGCAGCCTTCGCTTGACATTGTCGGGGGCAAGCCCTGTCTGGCGAATGATCTCGCTTAGCGAATAACCGTCGCGGACCATTTGCTCGATGTACCGCCCCTGCATGAACACGTTCCATTTCTTGATGTCGCTGCGCGTGTGGCGGTTCAGGATCAACGGGCGGGCGGCGATGCGGTCGGGGGCAATCGTGACGCGGACCTCGTCCGGGACTCGCCCGGCTGCCCCCCGCGCGAGTGCGCTGAATCGCGAACGCTCGGACTCGGGGGCGAGCTCCGGGTTATCAAGGAGTCTTATGGCGGCAAGGCGCCGGTTGCCTTCGACCACCACGTATCGCCGGCCTTCACCCGCTATCGCGACGAGCGTTTCGGTTGGATAGTATCCCTGGTTAGCGATGTCCCGCGTAAGGCTGTAAACGTCCTCCCGATGAATCAGCTCACCTAAGATCTCCTCCTGGCCGAGAGACTCATGCGCACTCAGGATGCGCGGATTCTCGGGATCCAGCATCAAGCGTGTCGTTCGGATGTCCTTGGTTTCCCACTGGCCGAAGTTGTTCATGGGCGACCCCTTTTGCAGTACTCGTCGCAACCTAGCACATAGACACACGCGGCGTCCCTGCACCAGAGCATACCGCTCGCGTTCAAGCCTGTCGACTCCGATGCCCACGCGCGCATACGGCCGTGTACTGAGGTACGCTCTTCGCAGTTAGTCGACGCGCGCCATGAACCCGAGCGACCCATCTACGCTGGCTCCAGAACCGTGTCATACGTGAACTGCGTCGGCTCCGGCTGCGTGGGGCGGAGGCGGCGGCGGACGATCAGGCGCTGGGGGCCGGTCAGGGTGGCGGGGACCTGGGCCTGGATCGTCTTGGGGAACACGACAAGGTAATGGTCAGCCCGCACCTCCGGGCCGCCGGCAGCCGGGCGGAAGAAGACGCCCTCGTCGCTTTGGCCGGCATCGAACTTTAGGCGCGAGCCCCGCAGTTCCAGCAGGCCGCCGGGCGTATAGGCGTCCGCGTTGCCGCTCATCAGGTCGGTGACGGCGGCCACATACGGGCCGCGGTTCGGCCGGGGGCGGCGCCGAAGCCCCGCCTTCTTGGCCCGGCGATCAACGCGGGTCTGCAACCGCCGGGCGACCTGCCAGCCGACCGTCAGCCGCCACGCGTCCGGCCGGATCGACGGCTCGCCCGGCTCGAACACGCCCGCCATGCCCAGCCGCGTCTGGCCCAGCGGCCCGAAGTCCACTTCCCGGCCATCGGATGCCCGCTGCTCGATCCAACCCGCCATCATCTCGACCACCGCCAGGGCATCCGCCCGCCCGACGGTCGAGGCCACCGCGCAGTGGTCCAGGAAGGCGTCGAACGAGGCTCTGTCGCCGGGCAGCAGCACCGCCCGGAGCATCCCCGGCGTCAGCGGATTGGGCACCAGGTAGTACTGGATGCTCATAGGGCCGACCTCCATCCTGTCCCAGCCTATGGTCGCGGCAATCCCATAAGCTGAGCAGGCCAATCTCATAGGTTGGGATCGCCAATCCCATAGTATGGGATCATTCCATTGCCTATTATGCAGGACACGCCCAAGTGTATATCACAATCCGCGGAAAACCCGGGCCGGCAGCGCCTTTTTCGCATCTGAGTGCCACACATGTATGGCACTCAGAGCGCTTCGCGACGCTTGCTCTTTGCATTTCCGATCCACAAGATGCAGACCATTCGGCGAGCGCCGCCGAGTGATTGACGAATCGGGAGCTCGGCGATGCCCACCACCGGAGAGAAGCCTGGCAAGGGGACGTACAGGTGCCGCAAATGCGCACGACCGTCACGCTCGATGACGACACCGACACGCTACCGCCCTGCCCCAAGTGCAACGGAACGGAGTTCGACAAGGTAGGATAGGAGCAGAGTTCGGCACATCGTCAGCCAGGCGGCCTGGCAAGACGGCCCACTACAGGCTTCGATGGCTCAGCACCCGCGGCGAGACAAGCCCGCTCGTCCTTGACGGGCCGCCGCGGACGAAGTCCGCCGTCGCGCAGCGACGAGGCTTGACGGCATGTCACGGGTGGAGCGAGACGGCCAGCGCGACGATTGGGGGCGTAGAAGCCGGCAGCTTTCGGCCGTCAGCCATCAGCAGGATTGTTGGTCGAACGGCTGCGGCGGTGAGACAACGGAATCGAAACCCCAAGTCTGAAGAGCGAGTAGGAAACGTGACTGTCCATATTACTTACAGTTTATCCGGAGGGTTTCTTTGATGGCTACTTTGCCAGCCCCGATAGCCCCGGACATCCAACGGCTGACGAAACTGAAAACGGACTTCGCCGTGATCATCAAGCGGGTACGCGACGCCGGATGGACAGACCAGAGCCGCTTGTATGCCGCGGCGGATGAAGTACGGAGTGTGGCGGGGGAGCTGGGGCGACTCGCGGACCAGGCCGGAGCGCTCGACCGTGCCCTCTTCCGGTACGTTGTGAGTTTTATTAGTTTCTTGGCGGATCTGGCGATACGCGCTGACGCGATAACGCCGATAACTGCTAGTAGGTTCTTGGACGAGCTGGTCAAGGACTGGGAAGGCAAAAGCCTCCGGCAACACCACCCAAGCGATCTTGTCCTGAGAGGCCCCAAGGTTGCCTTTGACGGACAGTCAGCTCAGCGCTCAGGCGTCACCATGATGTCGCTGGCACACTTTCAACGCTACTACGCTCGCAGCTACGGTCTCAGCGAAAGCAGGGCTGATCGACTTCATGTGTGGGAGGAAATCAAAGCTGGTGAGTTCGGTCTTACGGACGACGTCCTTCATCTCGGCGGCTCCAACAACGTTGTCTGGTTCGCTGATGAGGAAACGCTCCGCTCGCTTGCCGGAGGGGGTGGGGAGTCGGGGCGCCTGCATGCGGACCGCGCGTACGACCTTCTTGCGTTGGAATGGGATGGCCCCGAGCATTGGGAAGGTGCCGGCCCACAGGATCTTCGGGCGAAAGCCCTGCTTCTACGCTGCCCATTGGATCGTCGCCGAAACGCGGACGCGCTAGGCCTACGCACGCCGACGGCTGTCGAACCTTGGGGGGGTATGACATGGGTGCCACGGGCGAACGGATACCGAACACCATGGCCTGCCGGTGGCGGCCGCACCGTGGAGCCGGCAAACAACCGCGAGGGAATTCCCGAAGGCGTCCACGGCCCGAAGGAGTATGACCCACGCGATGCGGGAAACCCCATCAGGGCGACCGGCGAAGTGTGGGGATCTGATCGGGTCAACCTCTTTGGGAAACACGGCGAGGCTATTCTGGAACGCGCCGTGAAAAGATTGAAGGGTGCGCTGCCGCTCTAGGATGAGCGGGCGTCGCCTCCAGAGGAGTGAATCAAGAACAATGGAACCACCCAAGATTCCTATTGAGATCCCTGCGATAATGAAGTGTGAGCCCCCAGACGTCGAGAGGTGGATCGTACATCTGCTCGATGATAGGGGGGCTACTGTCAAGCCTGGGACTACCGTTGCCAATGTACCTTTCCCTACCCTGGCCCCTGATGAAACACCCGCCGATTATCTTGTCACGGCAATCATCAAGTGCGAACACGAAGCCGACTACCGCCAGCGGCTGCGCACCACGGTGGTGAGCCTCATTCGCGTGGAATGTGGGCCATATAGGCTCGCCAATCGAGATGATGTGTTGGGGCATCTGTTGAACGTCGCCCGACGATGTGACTTCATCGAGATTGAGGAAAAGCTATGGGGGTGGGTCTGCCGCGACCGTTATCCAAACGTGATGTGTAAGGATGGTGGGCGACGCGTGAGTTTGAGAGTACTGATCTGGTCGACTTTGCTGAAATGGGATCTGAAGCGCGAGTGGCTCCCCAAGTTGATCCCAGACCTGGACCGCGAGGATTGCCTCGCGCTTTGCTTCGACGCGGTTGCAGCACTCGAGCCGCTCGACGCTTTTCCCCACATTCCAGGCGTCTTGAAGCTGCAACCAGCGTACTCTCGCAGGCTGGTTGCCGCGTGGATTCGGCGGATGGGCGTTGGGCGCGCGTTGGCCCGGGACATGCTGCCGCGCTGGCAGCGATTGCTGTCAGACATTGAGTATGATGATGATCTCGCGTATCTCCTCGAGCCCGATGGCTTTCGCATAACGAAAGAACAAGCGGAGCCCCCAACCGTTCTTTGGCTTGCCCTGGACGACGTGGGTATTTGCCTCCATCACCCCAAAGCTGTCGCGGTTCTTCGCGACAAGAATCCTCCATACCAGCAGCTCGAAGTCTCTCTGCTCGACGAAGATGTGGGATCGGACACCTGGATCATCGAGCATTCCCGCATGAGCCAGGATAAGCTCCGCCACATTTGTTTCCCCGATGGGGCCATTATCGCCAATAATGTCAAAGTCGCCTGAACCCGTATTGAGGCACCCGATGCAGCACAACCTGGTCAACCGAATCGAATATCTCCTAGGTAAGGCGGAGCAATGGGGGGGGCGATGTGAGATGGTGCTTGCTGCGCACGCGATTGGCCATTATCGAAGGACACAAGAGCATTCTCGCATTTGCACGGCCGTCGACACAAGCGAGGTCCTCAAGTATGTGCTGCCCAGAGACATGCCTTCGCAGGAGCTTAAGGTCTCGTTGGAGCTCTTATTCGCACATGGCACTTTCCCGCTGTACATCCTTCTTCCACACGCGCGCGAACTTCGTATTCACCTTCAGGCCATCGATCGGCAACTCCACAACTTCCTGTTCGGCACCAAAGAGATCGGCAAGCAGATTCGAGAAGTGCTGACGGCTGCCACCAAGGATTTGCAGGGAAGGCCTTCGGCGGAGATTTGCAGGGAACTAGCCAGGGTGATTACCGAACGGGTCGATCCCAACGACGCGCTCGACGCCGGAACCAAGATAACGGCTTGGAGCCTAATCAGAGACCTATTCGAGAAAGAGCGCCTGCAGTTTGTCAACCGCGGCATCTTCGAGTTTGAAGACGAGTACGAGAAAGACGAGGAACACTATGAGGCCTGTCGCGCCGCCCTCACGCGCAAGAGAGGTTCCACACGTACACGCAAAATCCAATGCGACGCAACGGCGCTCGACTACCTGCGGTGGATTAATCGCTCCCTGCCAGATCATCACATGGTGATTCTCTACACACGCACCCACGCCATATTCGAATGGATTGAAGAATCCAGGATGAAGAAGGACAATCACGATTACATGACCAAGCAGGGCGTTCCTCTCGTCCAGTACCCAGAAACCGCTCTTGTCTACTTTGGCTTGTTTGGTGGGTGCCGCGAGTTGGCAAAGCACCCGGAGTGGCGGACGCTCCGGAGCTATGATGCATTGGCACGAGCCAAGAGCGCCTTGGTAACCAAGATGAGGTTGGCCAAGCTTCAAGAGTGGCACACCTCCGGTGAGCCGATTCAAGAGGAGTACGTATCAGACCTTGAAGGCCGCTTCAATGCTACCGAGTTTGCTTTTCAGAAACTCGTCAACATCGCGTTGAACACCATGCTGGTCAATCCAAAGCACAGCGAAAACAAACTCTACAACTTCCTTACGGCGCCCCACTCGGACCTGGATGCCGAGGAACTCCTTAGGGCCTTCGAGGATCTGCTGGACGAACAAGTCAGCGATGTGGAAGAAAGTCGCACAGAATTGAACTTCGTCGTATTCCCCGAGGCTCCGTGGAAGCAGATGAAGGTCGCGCCTCGGGGTGAGTCGATGCTCCTGAGCCCTATGGGCCCGGTCAGGTTCCCCATTACGGAGTATGTGTTCCAATCGCCGGAGGTGAGAGAACTTCTCGAGGGCAAAATCGAGAATATCCTCGGAACCACATCGCCCGTAAACGTAGCGATCTTGATCCGCCGGGAGCTCTTTGCATATGAACTGCGACTGAAAAAGGACCCGGAGTTTTACTTGTTGCTGTCCTTCGTGTTTGGCATGTGCCGGGACAACTGGTTCGAGGCTCGGGAAGCTGCCAGGAAGGGTTTACGTCTGTTGAATCTCGGGGAGGGCGAGCTCCCTGATGCCAATGAGACGCAGAAGATCAGCAGTGCACGGGCTGTGACTGTCTGCGAACTCTACGTGGCTCACGCTGCTGCCCTCGGTCGCTGGGGTTTCAGTCTGCACAGGACCAAGACTGTCGCCGCTCTAATTATGTCGAATGCGGCCGCCTCGCTCCGGAAGTGCTTGCAGTGGCGAGAGGACAATGATCAGCTTATCAAGGAAAGGAATACCGTCATCCCCATGCGAGACTATCGGTGTCTTCGGGAACTGAGTTTCATTTACGGCAGTGCGCCAGATCTTAAGGTGCCCTTGCCGTTGGACAGCGAGAGGGTTGAGAAACCCGACGCTAATCACTGGCGAGAACTCCGGGAGCGGGCTCTCCGATACGCACGCGATGGGCTTAAGAACGCGCGAAAGGGATCGTTGTGTTGTATCTACTTGGAGAATAACATACTGTACTTGCTCACCAAACTCGCCAGCGAAGAAGAGGGACACCTGGAGGAGCGGAAGAAACTCGCTAGGAGGTTGGAGGCTTCTAGTTCTAGAGAGATCAAAGAAGCATCTATCTGCGATACGTTGAGTGAACACTACGATGAGCTTGCCCGGCGCGAGGAGAACGCGAAACGCAAGGTGAAGTACCGAGATCAGGCCCAAGAGTACCGAAGAATGGCGGACGAAGCAAGAGATGATGAGGATGAGTCTACACGTGCAATCCTCAAGCAGCGGCCTACCGCCAAGCCGTAATCAACCTCATCGAGCACATTCCCAACCACGCCTTGCTGATCTCCCGATCCGAGTGCAGGTACTGCTTCTCGTACAGATTGGCCTCCCCGGGCATCTGGGTTTGCTTGATGTCCACTTCCACCGCCTTGGAGAAGATGCCCCTGGCATCCGCCCCCAACTGCTTCAGCTTCTCTAGCAGCTCACGCTTCTCCTCCGGCGTGGGGTTCGGGGGGCATCCGGCGCATTCACCGACGACCAGGGCGAACCGATTTTCATTTTGACGTCGAGTCTTGTGATCGCGGTTCCCCCGACGATGCTGATCGCGGCGACCGAGACCGTGAGCGCGACGGTCGTGAATGATCAACCGAGTGTGCTGCGAGGAATCGCGCGCGTGATTGCGCTTCCATGGTTGGCGGTCAAGTCGAAGCGGTATCTGCTGAGGACCGATGGCGTTGAGCGACCCCTCATCTTCCAGGACCGCGAGCCGGTGGAGTTCAACGCTTGGCTTCGGCGGCTTCGTCATCTGCGCTGGCGCCAAGTTGGCCCAGTTCGAGGCGCTGGGGACATTCTTCAACGGCCGAGCGACTTCACGGACAGGTCACCGCCCTGGATCTTCACGAGGACACACCCAACGTCGGCGGTGTTGAAATACTGGCGATCATCCGCCAGGGTCTCGATGCCGTTGATAGTCAACCTGGCGGGTTGCCCGGTTGAGCGGACTGTAATGGCCGGGTCCACCGCGTCGATGAAGGGGCCCGGTGTTGTGCACAACGCTGCCGTGATGCGGCAGGGCTAAGACACCTGCGGCGTCCGCGGGCTACCACTACCCCGACATGCGGTCTGCCGGTAGAATCGGGATCATGACCTCCCCTTACGTCACAACCGCCATACTCGACACGATCCGCGGTGCGGGCTTTCACGTCGGCTGGACATCGACCGTGGACGTGCGGACCGGCGAGTCGTTCACCGTGATAGGGCGACAACCTGTTCAGGTTCTATGACTCCTGTACCCAGCTCCCGGCCGCTCAGGCCGGATCACGCCCGCAAGAATAGGGTGAATACCCTATGGCAGTTGCGATGGCGTGCCGTGTAACATATCTACAGACATCGTGGCTGCCCGCACTAGCATCTCCTCCTCCTTCCGATCCACAAGAACCGCGGGTGTGCAGGCCACGGTGAGCTGTCATGTGGAGAATCCGCACCCCCGCCGTGGCCCAGTTCACCGACCCGGGCGGTGGGTAAAACCGCGCATTACATGCTACGATGGCTCAGCACCCGCGGCGAAGCGGGC
>SDBS01002490.1_pt1 | contig 18334 bp, 23 predicted proteins | sample 2277091 | NCBI WGS metagenome assembly SDBS01 (sample SAMN10404972, study PRJNA504765) | marine sediment metagenome | isolation source: marine sediment core GS10_PC15, 163 cmbsf | place: Arctic Ocean: Southern Knipovich Ridge | collected 2010 | reverse complement strand
TAACAACATCTTTTCACCCGCTGAAGCGGCCGACATTGCGATAAACATGGCCAAGGGCAGCATGGGTAGTGGCTTTAATAGTATCATGTACTCAGTAACGGCAGGTGCGGTACTCACGAATCCGATTGTCCACGACCAAGTCTCACCAAACCCGGCGCTGCCGGTTGGCACACTTGAAGTGGACCCACAGTTTATGAATCCTGCGGATGGTGATTTCAGGTTGCGCGCAAGTTCGCCGGCCCTTAACGGTGGGTTGCGGAGTTTATTCGGTGGTTACACAACGATAGGCGTGAACAGTCCGTATGCGACACCGAACGCCGGGTATCGGAGTCGGATCAATTTCAAGGGCATTAACTATTTGGACAGGTAGAAATGGAAACGGCAATACCAGTATCGAAACGAGCGGTATTCGGCGGCGGGGCAATGTTGCTCATAGTGGAGTTGAATAAATCCACGTCGGAATATGTGTTATGGGCGATGGGCTTTGTTACTTTTCTGGCGGTCGCGTATATGGTTGCGGACGAAATCAAAAGGAGACGAAATGCGGATAGTTAAGATAGTATTGATAGTTTCTGTTCTGGCGTTCGGAGCATGGTATTCCGGATTGATACAGATTCGGCACGCGAAGGCTGCTGGTATCGGTCTTATTATTGAAAAGATAGAAGTTTACGTGGAGCAGCAGGGTTTTACCTGGCAGCAGATTAAGAGTGCCACACGGACACAGTGGTATAGCCACGCTGTTACTGCTGGTCTTACTACTGCTGAAATGAAACAGTTTGTGGGTGGCAAAAGCGTGATACGTTCTGCTATTATTAAACGCAAGAAACGGGCAAATCTCGTCGCCGAAGCAAACGCACTGCTGGTTCATATCCGCAAGGCTGGTCCGGATGTCGAAACGATCCCCTTGATGCGAGAAATCTTTGAAAATTGGGAGGAGTACGGTGTTGATCCGAACGCTTTTAATTAGCCTAATACTATTGTGTGGTGTTGCTGCTGGAAGTATCCAGACGGCGGATTTTGTTTCGTTTGTTTGGAAAGACGGTGGGGCTGTTGATGAGGATAATGGTGGCGGAGCAAAAAAGTCTGTGTGGGAAGCCAATTCGCCAAGTGATTTCTTTGTAACAGCCACAGGCGAAGCAATAAGTGATGCAACTACACATAATGGTACTGACGATGCTTGTGATGCCCTTGAAGGTGCAGGTGATACTGTAAAAGTTCTTGCCCCTAATGTCGATGATTTTGCTGCTGTGATTGCTGGGACAATAGCAAATTTGAGTTTCAAAGTGAAAACTGGCCTTAATGGTCGGTACTTTGTGACTCGCATTGACGATGATGAAGTGACAATAGAGGGTTTAACGTTTTCGGGAGATATGTCTGGCGGTGTTGACGACTGTGATATATGGGTAGGGGGTATTACTGGTAGCTTGGTCAACTTGATAAATGCTACTGCTGATTTAGTTGATGCCACCTCTGTCAACTGCGATGTTTTTATAAAAGGCGATGAAACTCTTACGGCTGATTTTACGCTTAGTGCAGGTGGCGGTTCAGCGTCTACCATGCTGCATCTCTTGGGCGTCGATACCAGTTGGGTGCGAATAGTGCCAACCCGAACGGCGATCAGTGGTGGCAAATCAAATGGTCCACTTGATACATCAATCATGCCAAAGATTACACTCAATACAGGCGTGGAATTTGTAACTAACGTGCCTTATCTTCAACTGGACGGGTTTTGGTTTTCAGGTGATAGTCCGACGATTATGGTTGGACAAAGCGCTGCAGATTATCAGATAGTAACAAATTGCGTGTTCCAAAACAGTAATACTGGAGCAAGTGCCACATTGTTTCGGACTGACAATAATGCTCGTATAGATAATTGTGACTTTATTGGCACAGGTGCATCGGGAGGCTTGTGGTTGCTCTCAGTTGATGATTATTGCGACGTAGTAAATTGCAGGTTTACCGATACGAGTAACTCAACTACGCGACTTGCTCTCCAAATACGTAAGGGTGCTGTTGTAAATTGTATATTTCATAATTTATCAGGTATAGGAATAGCTTGGCCACTTAATCCTTTCATAGCATCAGTAATAGGATGCACGTTTGAAAGTGTGAATATTTGTGTTCAAACTGCAAACAATGATGATCTGTACGTATTTACAATATCAAACACAATCGCCAGTAATTGTACCACATTCTTTGATAATCAACATGTCAGTGATGCCTTGTTATTAGCACAGTTCAATCATCTCTTTAATGTAACCAACTCGTACGATAAGGCAGTTGGCCAAATAGGCTTTCAGGATTTAACTTCTGATCCACTTTTTGTTAATGCAGGAACCAACGATTACAATTTGCAAGCAGGGTCGCCTGCCAAGAACTCTGGATCATTTGGGAATAATCGTGGTGCGATGAGTGATGTTGAAGCAGGTGGCGGTGGTGGTCAACCAGTTTTAGGAGGTTCAATAGTTAGATGAAACACTTTATAGTTATTTTGATAACGTTGTTGGCTTCTGTAGTTTCTGCTGATTGGTTGGGCACGTGGGATATTGATGAGTATTTGCCGATTCATATCACAACTAACCAGTTTTCGACAGGAGCGTTATTGACAACAGCAAATGCACAATACAGCATTTTCGAGGAAACCAACGGGACCTTTAGTGTAACGGAAGTTGTAGGGCCAACAGCCTTAACTATGGATTTTAGTGGTGAAACAGGGCTACATGTTGGGTCGGTTCAATTATCAGCGGCTAATACTTTTGAGGCAGGCAAGTCTTATGTGGTATGGATTGAAGCAACTGTGGATTCTGTTGTTGCTGGTACGTCTCATGGGTTTCGGATTAGAGCGGCCCCTGTTGCAACAGCAGCGGAAATGGCAAAGGTTCCAAAGAGTGACGGTGCTGTATCGTGGAATGCCACGGCACTTGGTGCAATTGAAGCTGAGGGCGTTGACGCTTTAGAATCCTTCAAGCTTGATGAATGGATGGCCGAGGCTGTTACGACTGATCTAAATACGGCTGTGCATGATAACTCTGCACTTGGTTATCTATTAGCAATCTCAGACGTGGCTACATATGACAGAACGGATGATTCTCAGCAAGCGATACGAGATCAAGGTGATTCGGCGTGGTTGACAGGAACTGCAGCATCAACATCAAATGCAATAGATACAAATGGGGGTACGATTGTTGTTGATTGGGGGGATGAGTTATCGGGTGATGACGACGATACGGCGTTAGATGACGGCACGCGTTGGGTTATTTCCAGTGATGATCAACAGCTTGATGTTCGATTAGTATTTACTTTAGGTACAAGTAAAACGGCAAGCTCGATTCATGTAAATGGCTATACAGATGCAGGTCCTGGAGAATATACGGATGTCTTTGCTTATAATTATCTGACTACGACATTTGATCAGTTATCCGACATCGGTTCCCGAATGAATGACGCAGCGAGTGATCAGGATTACGGCCCATTCGTATTACTTCCAGCACACCAGCAGGCATCCGATGGTGAAGTCATTGTAGGATTCTATAGTACGGTTCTTGAGATTACGGACGAATTGCGATTAGATCAGGTACTTGTTAGTGCGGTAGGGACTGGCGGATTGACCTTGGATGATATTGCGGATGCCGTAGCAAGCCACGATGTATCTAACCATATGGGCCATGATTCACTTGGGTTTAATGTTCATATGGCAGGTATTATAGATGAATATCCGGTAACGACCGCTAATACAGCGAGTACATTTACCTGCTCAAGTTTGCCTGCAACGACAAATTGGTATCAGTATCATCGGGTACGAGTACATGAGACTGGTAATAATATCTATGCAGATTCCTGGATTCTATCTATGGATAATGCAGGTGTGGTTATTCTTGGCAAGGCCCTACCGTTCACACCGGATACGAGCGACGAGTTATATGTCCGAGATTCGATAATCGCACCTACTGAAGTTTGGGCTGCGACTACAAGAATCCTGACGGCAGGAACAAATCTTAACGACTTTGACCCAGCTAATGACGATGTTGCCGTTGTTACTTTACTAAATGGTCTTGCGGCGAATGTCATCACTGCGGCAGCGATTGCCGATGCTGCCATTGACAATGCAACATGGGCCGCAGACATTGGCACTACGGCGTATGCCACGAACCATATCGCATTGGCAGTCCGCAAGGCACTGGACGAAATAAAACTTGACCATCTTATCGCGGTTGCCGACGCAGACGATGTGGTGAATGATTCTATTATAGGCCAGTTAGCCTCAACCGACGGTGATTGGAGCAAATTCAGTGAGGTAACCGACTCCTTGCAATCGATCAGGGATGCAATAGCATTATTCGATACAGGGGCCGAATGGCTTAGTCTGTTGTCGGCAGTGGACACAGATGCTACATCGGCGACGCATAATGTGGCTTACGTTACCTTAGAGGCGGGCAAGGCCAGTAACGATGCCTACAACGGCATGTCTATCTCTGTGACGGATGCAACCGACGGTAACACAGAGACGCGGCGAATCGAAGATTGGACGAGTGGGCTGAAGGCTACGTTCGACAGGGCCTTGAGCTTTACCCCGGTGCAAAACGATATCGTTCGTATCTACGCAATGCCGTACAATATCACGGCAGCGATTGCTGGTGGGTCGGAGAACACCTTTATCGTAACGGACACCGGGGCCGCAGGCGGGACACCGATTGCCGATGTGAGCGTCTGGGTGACAGCGGACTCTGCGGGCGCAAGGCTGGTTGTTTCAGGTGTTACCAACAGCAGCGGAGAGGTAGTGTTCTACCTTGACGCGGGAACAACGTATTACGTCTGGATGGCAAAGAGCGGCTTTAGCTTCTCGGATAATGGCGAGTCGTGGTTAGCAGAATAGGAGACAGGTATGCCACAATACGGCACAGGTTCGCCATCTTCAAGCACTGGCGGAAAGACACTGACACAGTTGAAGGCGATATGCAAATATCACGGCTGGACGGATTTTACTACTGACGGTACAGCGGCGTTGACGCAGTTCATTAACGATACGCTTCAGTTACTTGCGACATTAGCGGAATGGCCCGAGTATCAGGGCAGGGACGGTTCGGCGACATTCGCTTCGGGGGATAGTGCTGATGACGATGTTGCCCTGACGGACACCCGTTTGAGCAGGATTGGCATAGTCGTCCGAACTGACAGGGCATCGCCACTTGACGAGATCACTGTTGAGGAATGGCTTTATAAGAAGAAATACTTTGCTCAGTCGGGTCCGCCTCTTGAATTTGCCTTGCGCAAGTCGATGAGTTCCGGCGCACCTGCGATAGAGATGCTGTGCTATCCGTCGCCGACGACAGAGATAATCCTGTACTATACGTTCACGTCGTATCCTGCGCTGCTGGCAAATCCTACCGACGTTGCCGAGTGGCCGGATACTCGGGTATGGCTGTTGACAGAGGCGCTTCGTGTTCGGCTGGCTCAAGTGGACCGGGATACTGCGGGTGTGATTCTTTACGGCGCCGACTTTATGAGTAAGGTCAAGCGTGCCTTTACCCATTCGAGATCGAGCTACATGCCGATCATTGCCAAGCCCACCTTTGGGATCGGCGGCAAACCCCGATGGGGCCTGAATTGCGTGGAGGTGAATATCGTATCGTGAGTCCGCGAAGAATAAATCCTATTGTCGATACCTTCAGGGGCATAAACAACGCCCTCAATCCTACCTCTGCCCAGTACCGGCAGTTCATGGCTTTCGACGCCCAGAACAGTCGTATCAACGACAGTGGAATATGGGACAAGGCGGCGGCGTTAGGTGCGGTGGCGAGTGGTGCTAACCAAGTTGACCTCCCCGAAGGAACGGGAACGCATTTCAAGGAACTGTTCATTAAGGGCGTACAAACTATCGTGGGGCAACTCACTCCGAACTCCTCTATTGACGTTGGGCCGAATAAGTATGCTTATTTTGCGGACCCCGACGTTGATTCAGGGATTGTAAGCTGGTGGGATGGAGTTGGCGAAACTGAAAATACAGACTGGGACAAGGCAGGACTTGGCAAGCCGGATTCGGGCGGCATAGCAGTAGCTGATAACGGCAGTGCTCTTGAAGGCGGCAGGATGCAGAGGGGCACATACTATTATATGTATACGTACTTTGACACAGCCCGTCAAGTCGAGAGTCTGCCGTCTACCATAACCGACTGGGTGGCGGACGCATGGCAGTTAAGTAATGGCGTGGACTCTGCTGTTTACCCGGTAATAACAATAACCCATGACGCCAGCCATAGCCCGTCTGCCGGGGATTCATATATCGCAGCAAGCACACGGGTTCGTGTTTACCGAACCAAGCGTACCTATGAACCTGACCGGGAAATTAACGCTCCCAATGAGTTCTTCTTTATTGGCGATTTAGCGTACAATGCCGGGGGTATGACGCTGAACGACCTTGCTCACGATTCCGAACTTGTCGATATGTATGAGGGCCGGGGTACGCCGCCGCCTACAGGGGTTGATTTGTTGGTTTCGTTTGAGAACCGGATGTACTATTTCGTCGGCAATGTTGTGCACTGGTCATCGTCCGGCAGACCTGGCGAGGTTGCACAGGAATACACTTTGACATACTTGGTTACAAATCCGGCAGGGGGCAATCCTATCGCAAGCACGTTCCCCATGCTGCCTAATCTGGCAGGCCTGACGCAAGGCGAAGCTAAATATGAAATAGCGGAATTTGCAGGCCAGACCATCGTTGGGGCATATCCCTACAACGGTAAACTCTGGGTGTGGACGAACTCGATGTGTGGGTATCTCAGGCCGACGCTTGCTACTGAAGGCATACGGTTCCACTTTGTTCGCAGAGGGTTAGGGTTGATATCCAGCAAGACTCTTGCCCATACACCTTACGGTCTGTTTGGGGCCGACAGGGAAGGTGTATGGCTTCTGGATAATAACAATGCTCTTGGCAGACTGAGTAAGGGTGTCATAGACATTGACGATTCAACCAAAAGTACGTATTTTAAGCAGTCTACTCTTACCGCATCGTTCGGGGTTTGGGTACCTGCCCTGTCTGAGTATTGGTGGTGTGCGGTCAATACTGGCCCGGCATACGTTCAGTTAGCGTACCAGCCGTTACGTAGAATCTTCGGGGGGATATACGACTATACCTTGACAGGCGGTTGCGCAATGACAACGGCAGGAGGTGCGCAGTCATACCTCACTGGAGGCGTTACCCCGAGCGCCACTGCCGTCGCTACTGACAGGCAGCAGCAGCTTGACTTCTGGATGGGCCAGCACTCGCTTGAGACTATCAAGGACAACCTGGAGGTAGAGATAGTTTACGAGTCCATCACGGCCAATAAGGAAGTAAACGTAGATATCTACCAGAACCAGATAGCGTCCACTACAGGTGCGCAATCTGACTTGAATACTAAACACAGCGACAGCAACCTCGTCGGTACGGCCCACGGCCATAACAGCGGGCGCATGTTCCTTGTCAGGATAACGACGGACGATGACGCTACGCGGTGTCCTGTCATAGCGATAAATTACACTGCCAACCATATTCTCTGGTCGGAGAAACATGCCAGATAACATTGACAAAACACGGATAGAACGAATAGGTGAACGGTCCTTCACGGGTTCAGGGGTAGATACTATCCCTGATATTATGGAAGAAAACATAGACCTGCGCCAACAGATACAGGACATGATTAACGAAGCCCTTGCCAATGTAACCGGGGCGGTGACCATACAGGATGTGCCTGACCAGATTACATATCAGTTTGGCGGTGGCGGTGTTTCGCAGGCAGAGCTTAATGCGGCGATATCAAATATGATGGACCTCGTGCGCGACGAGTTAGTTGAGTTGTATAATAGCATTTTGAATCTCAACAGGCAACTGCGAGAGACGGTGAGAGACACTCAAAACCAGATAAACAATCTGGAATCGGGCACGGGTTCGGTGCCAAAAGTTCTTTGCCGTATGTACTTGTCAGGCAATCAAGCCGTGGGGGATGGGAACGAAACATTAGTAGAGTTTGATACATCTAATTATGATCCTCAGTCGGTGTTTAACGCGACTACCCACAAGGTTACAATCCCTTCGGATGGATATTACTTGTTTACAATGAAAGCTATGTTTGGGTCAACTGCTGGAGCAAGCCAACATAAAACAAGTCTCGCATCGAACGTGGGCGTTGTGTCCTCACATGCCACATATTCAGAGGCAACCAAGAGTTCCCATCAGATATGTTATAGTGATATACAATACCTTACTGTGGACCAGACTGCTCAAATGCAAGTCCAGGGACCGGCCGGTGGCTATACTATGGTGAATAACACCAACGGAACATGGATGACTATGGCTAAAGTAGGAAACGTATAATAGGAGCAATAAAATGCCTTTAGCACAATTTACAAGCGATCCAACGCAACTACCGGCGGCCCAGAAGAAAAAACGGCCGACGTTTCAGTTTGACTTTGCCAGACAACCGAGTGGCCGAACACTGATACGGCGACAGACGACAGAACAGGCAAATCGACCAGCAGGCCCTACGTTCGCGCCTCGTATCGGGGCAACGAACAAGGACTTCCTGGGTGGGCCGCAAGTGCCTGTCAGTGAGTCGAGGCAGTTTGGTTTAGCATCGCTCCCTGCCGGGTTCGACTTCCAAGGTTCGCAGTTCCCGTTTGAGTTGCGCAAGGGCATATCGAGCGATGCGTCCAGACAGAGAGCGTTCAGGTTAGGATTTGGTTCAGGTGAAGGTAGAGGTGGATTTGCACGCAGAGCACCGGGCCAGTTCTTCGACCCGAGATTTATGTTCAACCCGAGTTTCAGAAGATTCGCATTACAGAACAGATTAAGGAGGCGACATGGCCTTTAGATTAGCAGACGCACTACAAAGATCGTTGAGGGCTACCCTCAAATTTCAAGGTGCCCCGGACCCGGCTTCGATTCCCCGCGAGCAACGACCCGGCTTCGCAGAGAAGCAAGCCGCGTTCCAAGAGAGACAGGCATCGAAGGCCCGCTTGTCTGCACGCAGGCGCATGAGAGGCCGTCCCGGCATACGTGGCCCGTTTGGGTTTACATCCGGCGGCAAGGCACCGCTTGGCGCCTCTACGGCTGCCGAGCTTGTCTCGGGCCAGTTGGGTACTCCGTTCGCGGATGAGTTCAACAGATTTACCGCACCTGACCCAGAGGCATTTGCCAGAGGTGCCCGTGCGCCAGAGTTCATATCTAACGAACTGGATTTGGGCAGGGCCGGTGTTAGTGCTGCCGAGTTGGAGAATCAGGCTTCGACCGCCCGCCTGCCGTTTATTGCGCCGGGACTGCAACAAGAACAGGACGTGCTTGGACAGCAACTTACAGAGGCCGAAGCTGAAGCGGAACGAACACAAGAACTGTTTGGCCCGCAACTTGAAACAGCCCAACAGGTTCCACAGCTTGGCCAACTTGAGATAGCAGACTTGGAACGAAGGGCGGCAGTTCAACCATTACCGGAAACCGTGCTGGCGAGAGAAGAAAAAGATCGGGCGTTTGAGCTTGCCCAAAGGGAAACCGGGGTGCAAACAGCAGAACAGCAGAGGTTGCTTGACAGGATAGACAGCCAGATCGAGACTGCTCGCCTCGAAGGCGACTTGGACAAGGTTGATCGGTTGGAACGGCAGGCGCAAGACATTGTTACGGGCTTTACTGGCCCACGCGCACCTGAACCCGGAACATTAGGCGGGGCACCGGGTATTCCTCGTCGCGGCATTTCTCCAATAGCACAGCAGAGACTAAATGCACAAGTTGAGTCGCAATCAGAAGCAGCAGGTCTGCCCGGCGCGCAGGCGATGCTTGATGATGTAGGTGATGACTTGGGTCTACCGAGCCGGTTAAGTATTCAAAAGCTGAAAACGGCTGTTGTTACAATACGGGATGCTTTAGCGGCGGCCCCAAATGAGGCGGTTAGGGATAGACTGAGATTGCAAATCCGCAATACTCCGGCATACGTTTCAATTAAGGCGCGCGCGACAGGCGGCGGCCTTAACGCCAGGTATTATCGTGGCCAATTTCCGGAAGCAGTACAAGAACTTTTTGATTTGATTGATGGCCCTACGGAACCTGCGGTTTCGGTGGGCGGAGCGCCGCCGATACAGACCACAGGGGCAACAGGCACCTTTTAGCGAGACGATATGGCAACGGCACTTGAGAAGTTTTATCAGTCGAAAGATAAATCCGCAGAGATTTTGCAGGAAAAAGCAGCTCAAGAGCTTTTAGGTCGGCAAATCCTCAAGAAGCACAGTCCCGGTTTCTTTGTCAAGTTACTGGACTTGCTCGACAGGCCGGGCAATGCTACACGGGCTTTACTTGTCGGCAAGTTGGGTGGTCTCAAGGGACTTATCCCCTTTGCGCAGGTTATCGAGGACTTGACGGGCATTAACATCGCCCTGGACCCGGACGAACGCGTCAGGGGCACAGAGGTCATCGAGAAGTTTTTCGGCAAGCAGAAGCAGGTCAAGGGCAAGATAGACTTTGTCGACGTGATGGGGCTGTTGGTTGAGATAGTTGCCGACCCGTTGTGGCTCGTAGGAGGCGCTGGCCTGACTAAGTTAGGGAGGGCACAGAGGCTCGTAGGCAGTGGCAAAAATCTCGCCCTTGCCGAAGCTGCTATGGCGGCGGTTAAGGCGGGCAAGCCTATTCCTACCAATACCGCCAAGGGTTTTGCAAAGGCCATCAAGACAGTTATTGAAGCCGGGCAGCAGCCGGGACTGGCAAAGGGTTGGGCCGCTCAGGCGGGCAAAGGCCAAAGGGCTGTTTTGCAGTTGGGGTTGCCGGGCAAGCGATTACCAGTATTTAAGGGCAGTGAGAAGTTCTGGAAGAACCTCGATACGATTGCTACCAAGTGGAAAAAGAGCCTTATCGGCAGCAAGTTCTTTCCCGCCACACGCAGAGTAAGCAGCGAGAACTCAAAACTGCATGAACTGTTTACTACTTATGCCCGTGATTTGCCGGACGATGCTAAGCAGCAGGCGATGGAACGATTCAGTCAATTGCAAGTTCGGCTGGGTAAGCTGTTTAATACAAAGAATTTCGACGATGCCGATGCCCTGATGGCTAAGTTCGTCGAGTCTGAGTTCGCCCCAGAGGCCGTCAGCCGCCGTATAGCGTCTGTAACTGCCGAGAGGGTGCAAAGGGCCAAGCCTCGTATCAAGACGACCATACAGGAAGCTACGGCCCTCAAGGGTAGGATAGCGACCCAGAAGAAGGCCCTCGATAAGATACTTGCCAAGGATATACTCGCCCCACAGCTTCAGCGTGTACCCAAGAAGGCCGAAATTGGTTTTGTGCCGAAAATACCGGGTTTTGCCAAGGCAAAAAAGCTAAAACCTCTCAGCCGCAGAGCAACAGCCAAAATAGAGTCTCTGGAAAAAGGCAAGGCAATCTCAGCCATCAAACGTGCCAACAAGGCTGCTGTCGTCAAGCAGGAGGCGGCTCTTGCCAGAGAAGCGGCCCGCGTCGGTAGAAAGCAGGCACTTCAAAAGGGTAAAATAGGGACACTTGAGGCCCGCAAAGGTATCCTGACAAGACGGGTCGCTCGACTTAAAAAGACAGCGGTAAGCCAAGATATTAAAGCTATTCGTGATGCCAAGGAAGCAGGCATATTCCATAAACAGGAGGCCGCAAGGCTATTGGGTGAAGTCCCCGAAGTTTCCCGCCCCGAGTTCAAGGAATTAGCCAAGCAGTTTGGCCCTGATGCTAACAGGAATTTGCTGGAAGCTGAACAGGCATTGGGCATCAAAGTGGGCGAGGTTGACGAGCTTATCGGGTATGTCAGTCGGGCAGGGGCTTTGACTGACGACGCCCGCAAGTTCCTTCAAGACTCCAAGATACAGGAGCGATTCCTGTTGAGGGCACGGAAGATAAGTCCTCGTCTTGCTGCACAAAAGGGAAGAGGGGGCACAGGAAGTCTCACCAGAGGGCAGGTAAACGACGTATTCAAGGGATTAGGTTTCAAGGGCGATGATGTATTTGATCCGTCCTTTGCCCGTGCTGGCTTCCAGAGGGCCGCATCGTCCTCGCAGGCTCAGGGTGTCGTGCAGTTTTACAAGGCGGCGGTAGACGAGTTCGCCAAGCCTGCCGGTGAGATAGCTGATAGCTTTCCTTTGACGGACTTCATGGAGAGAACAGGCTTGCGATTCGACAGGGCAGCTACGCAGGGCAGGGTATTGCCAAAGGAAGTAGCCGAGGCCATGTTGCAAATGCGTGATGTTATCTTGAGGCCAGAGGCCCTGAGTACAGCCTATTCTGATGTTACGAGATACCTCAAGGGGGCGTTCACTGTCCCGTTTCCCGCGTTCCATGCCCGAAACCATTTTTCCAACTATGTCCTAAACTGGATAGGTGGGGTAAAGAATCCACAGTCGTATCTGATGTCCATAAGGTTACAGAAAGCCGCCGCTGCGACTACGAAACGGGCCAAAGCGCAAAACATTCCTTTTACAGAAGCGGCAAGACAAGTTCTCTGGCCTCAAGTCCAGACTACAACAGGACTTATGGACGGAGCGTCCTTTTGGCGGACAATGGAGAGAAACGGTATCCTTCATAAAACCCCTGGTATGCTGGATATCATTGAGGTTCCGGGCGCTACAGGGTTACAGCCGTTAGCCAAAACCCGACTCGGTAGACATTTCAAGGGGCAGGACGCCTTCTGGAGCGCTACAAGGAAAGTAGGATTAGCTGTTGAGGACCATGCCCGCATCGCTCATTTTGTCGAAAAAAGCGCGGCAGGTTTTGGCCCGCTTAGTGCTGCCCGCAGCGTAAAGAAGCATTTATTCGACTACGGAGATTTATCGGATTTCGAGAAAAGGATATTCAGGGACAGAGTAGCGTTTTTCTATACTTTTGCGCGCAAGAATCTTGCCTTACAGACTGATACTCTTTTGACACAACCGGCGAAACAGGCGGTGTTCTCTCATCTTGCCGGTGGAACTCCTGCAATGCAGGGAGAGGCCCGGACGTATCCTGACTGGTGGAATGAACGATTGGTTATACCTTTACCGTTCCGGGACAAACAGGGGCTCAAGCAAGTCATTACAGGAGCAGGACTGCCCATAGAAGAGGCGTTTGGGCCATTGGCGGGGCCGGGGGTAGGGTTTGCCAGCCGATTACGAAGGAGATCGTCGCGGGTACTGGCGAGACTCAATCCTCTTACACTGAAGCCTATCGAGTTTGCTACGGGTAAAAATGTATTTTTCGACAGGCCCATCACCGATTTCGGCAGGTTCGTAGAGCAAAGCCTTCCAACGGCTCGTTTGACGGGGACGATCAGAGGCCTCCGTAAAGGCCCGACCCCTCTGTCGAGCAGGGTATTAGGTGCTACAACAGGCGTCAAGTTCCGACCACTGGAACCTCTCAGGCAAGAAGAGCAGTTTCGCAAGAACGTGGCAAGGGAGTTCCTGAAGGGTAAGGCCCCGCAATTCAAGCGATTCTTCAAACCAAAGGGCACGGAAGTAGATGCGAAGATTGATTTAGCATTACAGATGCAGCGATAGGAGACACCCATGAACAACGAAGAGCGCGACAGCAAGATAATTGACATCCACACTGCCGTTATGGTCATGGCAGAAAAGGTGGACAACCATGATAATTCGCTTTACGGTAACGGGCAGCCTGGACTTGTTAATGACGTAACGCTGTTGAAGGACCGGCAGGATCATTGTCCGGCCCGGCAAGCCAATACGCTCGGCGGTAAGCGGCTGGGGGTTGCCTATGTTATGATGGTTATAGGGCTTATAATGGCTACGGTGAGCATTATAGGAATGTGGATGAAATAATGATTTGGTACTGGCTGACGAAATAGGCTTTTCATCACCCTCCTCCGGTGGGCGGTGGCTTTCGGGTTGCCGCCCGCTTTTTATTCCCGCCCAGATAAATCTTGTTATAATTCTCAGATTTAATTTGACTTGCTTGTAAACTCGGCGTATACTATCACAGATGGGTATGTGATGGTAAACGTCAACACGCAGAATTGTAGCATACCGACATATAGCGAGGCGCGACAGCCGGGAGAGACCGGCATATGGGCAGGTGGCGGAATAGAGACGCCGGGCATAATGGCATTAAGTTGCCGACTCTCGGATATGTAAGTCATCTCTTAAGAGGTTATAATGGCCTCCTCTAAGACGCGTTATCGTGCAGGTATCGAATCCTGCCCTGCCCACCTTTATTTTGAGGAAGATATGATACGAAAACCAGTACAACTCGATACGAGAACTCATAGTATTATCAGAAAAGAGGCTATTCGGCAATCTACGAGGCCCGGATTTACTGTTACAATGGGCGGGGTTATTGCCCAGCTTGCAATCCAGCTTACCAAGAAAAGGAGAAGGAAATGAGCCGTAATTCCCCAAATACTTCAGCCTTGGGCGGCTTTAACTTTAGAATAGGAGAAAAAGATAGATGGAACCAACAACAACTCAGATAAAATTGGCCAGCATACAAGTATGCGTCCCGAAAGAATACACTGACAAACAAACGGAGGACTTCGCCGACAAAGATAGTCCTACTGGACTTGACCATGGATGGGCCATCCGCAGAGAGGGCCATGAACATCTTAATGGTAGTCCTGAGCGTGTCTCTTGTGACAAAAACGACGAGAATGTTCATGTAACCTTAGACTGTTAAGGAGAATAAAGCCATGTTATACTTAGCAATCACAATAACAATCGTCATCTGTGCGACGATCTGGAGGCTTGGAAATGTCTGAGCGAGAAAAGTACATCGAAGGCCAGAAGGCCAGCGGGATTGAAGTTGGCGATACGGTGCGGGCGACGAGACGCTTTGGCAAGGGCGAGGGAGGCAGCGATGTTTACGGAGCCACCAGCGGCAAGCATAAGACGCGATTTATTGACAATAGGGCGGTTGGTATTGTTAAGGATATCGACATGCGTCATATTTGGGTAGATTGTGGCAAAGAATATGTTGGCGGATGGTCATTCCCCTACTTCGTCCTCGAAATAGTAAAGAAAGCCAACGGCACTGTGCCGGGCAGCGATGCCCCTTTTGCTCTTTGACAAAACATTACGAGACAGGCGATGCGTGTAAGAAATGCAGGCTCTCAGGTACATATGCCGAATCCTGCCCTGTCTCGTATAACATAATGGGCAGTGGCGAAAGCCAAGAGAAGGGCCTGATTGTGCGGGACAAAATAACTCGGAATGGTACAGCCGAGAATCTCTCCTGCCTGCCCTGTCTCGTATAATATAATGGGCAGTGTGGCGGAATAAGACGCGGGTATAGGTCGGACATCATGGGTGGTTCGGTTTGCCTGACGCCCCTAATCCTCTAAGAGCCGCGTGAAGTGGCTTGCGAAAAGCGTCGTGCAGGTATCGAATCCTGCCCTGCCCACCAATAGTACCCGAGCCATTGCCGGGTGCACTTTTGACCGGGTGTTTATCCTGGCATGGCTCATAAATAAGGAGAACAGAAATGAGTATAGAAGTATTTGTAGAAAGTATGGATCTCGCAATAGTTATTGCATGGGCCGATAGATTGGGTGTGGAGCATGATAAAGAATCATGGCTCGACGATGAATATCCTGACAAAGAAAATGATTTGAGAGATAGACTGGCCGAAAAAATGGGACAGGTAGGGCATCGCGCATGAATGGTGAACTAAGATATTATTTGCTACTGATTTTACTTATGCTCCTGTTGATACTGGTCGCAATTCTAAAAAGTACCTGAGCCATTGCCGGGCGTGTTTTAACAACGGGCACTTGTTCCGGCATGGCTCATAAATAAGGAGAATGTGAAAGATGACTGACATTATCAAGTTACTCAAAAAGAACAGGTACCCTTTTGGAATGTGGCCCGAGCCTGAATGCTATGGCAAAGAACTCGGCGAGGAAATGCAGGCGAAGGCGAGGGGGATCGGGAAAAAAGAGTTTCAATATTGCAGTATGAATGGCTGGGAAAATCCTGCACGCGATGACAACTTTTGTAGCTATAATGTGTTCCGCCTCCGCCCGGACTACAAAGATGAGCTGGAGATAGTGGAATGCGAAATAACGTTGAACCCGGAATCAAATATATGGTGTTACAGATGTCCGTGCAGTAATGACCTCGTAAATGCGGACTTAGCACATAGTTGTCCCGGATACAGACTGAGCGGTTTCAAGTTTGATGATGACCCAGTAATATATGATTCCCCAATTATCTACTCTTTCAAGGACGATACGTTTAGGGATGCCCACTTAGAACATCTTTGTAGTGGCGAAGCCAAAGTCCTCCACGCCAGCCACGTCTTGTTCCGGAGGCCAAAATGTTAGTAACCCCGAAAGCAGCAGAGGCGGCAAAGATTATGCTCGCCTGCCTCATTCTATGTGTCGTGCTGGCCGTGAGTATTTGGGCGTACAAACTTTACGCAAAGCGTTTTCTCCCTCCTCCGAACCGGGTGCGGCAGGCTCAACGTCTGTTGCCCCGGTTCAATATAAGGTCAAGGCCAGAATGGAGCAGAAATGAGCAGGGATGACAAAAAGCCATATTCACAATACACAATGCTTACATTCAAGGGCTTGTGTAAGGGTCGCATAATCCGCTTGACAGAGGCAAGGCAAGGCATCCTCGTTAAGATATTGACCTCTATCGGTAGAGATAGTGAAGTGGCTGCAAAACTTGATGAAGTCATGGTACAATACGACCGTATAATCGAAGCCGAAAGGGCATTGTTCCGGTATTTATTTGACAGGTCTATAGTTAAGGACTCCCCCAATGACACCTGAACGAGTAGCTGAAATCAAGGCCCGGTGCGAAGCGTACCACTGGAAATGTAAAGGCTGCCCAAGGAAATGTACCGCGACCTCGTTAGATAATGCTAATCCGTGGAATTGCCATTACGCTGACAAGTCGGACCAGACATGGGAAAAGGTGGAGACCCAAGACCTGCCCGACTGCATAGCAGAGATAGAGCGGTTGCATACAGAGTTAGTGAATCGCGAAAACCGCATTCCCGTATTATTCAGACGCGTCACGAAATTGGAGCAGAAATGACCCTACACGACGAACAGCTAAAAGAACAGGCACTCGACGATTTCATCAAGTACGAATGCCCGGACGTTACTGAGCGTTACGACCTACCCCGGATACGCTGCGAATGCGGCTACGTCGGGCCTGCCCACAGGCAGACACCGATGCTTGACGAATTGTATTGTAAACATTGCGGACGATGGACGAAAGCAGTCGAAGAAGATATACCTGAATCAGAATGGAGGTTGCCGGCATGACTAATCTTGACATAACATGGAAAAACTGCTTACGGATGTGGAAGTGGATTGCAAAAGTATATAAGCCGTGCGACAGTGTCGCCTACCTGAAAAGCGTGTGGCTCAGCGAACACGGTTTCGAACACGGTTTCGAACACGGTATCGACTCTGACTGCTTTTTTTGTGAGTATCATGCAGTCAAATGCAAAAGCAACAACAGTCAACGTGAGTTTCAAGGTGAATCATTTTGCAGGTTTTGCCCCGGAGGGTATGTGGACAAAACATTCGATTGCATGTTAGAAAAACATAATTATGGCAGGCACCCCAAAGCCTTCTACCAGGAACTCGTAAGCCTTGACAAGAAACGGAGGGCCAAATGACTAACCAGGAGTTCATGCAGCAAATGCTCAGAAAGGCAGACAACCGCCGCAGGGCCGAATGGGGCCTACAGCCCTTGCCGACTACCTCTGAACCAATTACACGGGCTGAGCGGCCTGCTGTGGCGCCTGACGGCGATGTGGAGGACGAATCGTGATACGCAAACCAACCCCACAGATTGAAATATGCCAGCAGGACGGCTATAAGCCAGACTGGAACAGTAAACGGCCTACTGAGATGCAGGAAATGGAAACCAAAGACGAGAAAAGGAGAAAGAAATGAACTTCCAAGAAGCACGGAACTTAGAAGGAAAGATGAACGCCAAGGGTTATCAGTCTGGCGTGAGTATGACGGGAACGGTTCAGGCACTTATTGACCCGCAACGCATATTCACAACGAATGGGAAACCGACACAGCGAATACAGTTGTTGGATGATTTGGGCGAATCGTGCAAGGTGAAGGTGTTTTTAGGCAATGGACCCGATATCTTGGCTGCGGACGTTAGGACGGTGCAATCTTTTAGCGACTTAGCCATGAATAGGTACAAGGGCCAGGTCTCATACATGGCGTTCTGGGACAATATGCACCCGCCACAGGGCCAGCCCCAACCATCTACGGAATTGAACTCCCAGGCCCAAGCTATTATCGACCAGCAGTTTAAGCAGCCCGCGGTAGGGCAGCAGGTACAGGCCATCCTGTCCCCGCAGGCACCGGCGCCGGCCCAACAGCCCGTCCCGGTAGTTGGA
>SDBS01002489.1_pt1 | contig 18336 bp, 15 predicted proteins | sample 2277091 | NCBI WGS metagenome assembly SDBS01 (sample SAMN10404972, study PRJNA504765) | marine sediment metagenome | isolation source: marine sediment core GS10_PC15, 163 cmbsf | place: Arctic Ocean: Southern Knipovich Ridge | collected 2010 | reverse complement strand
ACGCATGGCTTGACCGACAACCTAAAAGACAACCTCCCGCACGATTCAGAATCTGGCGAGGTTGGTGGGAGCTAATACTGATCGGCTCCAATTTTGCAGCGCCTTCGCTCATCCCATATACTGTCCGATTGTTTAGTAATCCGTTTTTAACGTTTTTGATGAGGCGATTGAAGACATAAAAAAATCTTCGCGGACGCAGAGCTTGCCCGACAAACTAAAAGGCAACCTCCCGAACGATTCAGAATCTGGCGAGGCTGGTGGGAGCTAATACGGACGAGCTCCAATTTGGCAACGCGTTCGCTCATCCCAGATACTGTCCGATTGTTTAGTAATCCGGTTTTAACGCTCTGGATGAGCTATCAGCAGGCTTGGGATAGTATTGATAGCCTTGACCGCACGGAAGCGTTTGTGGACCGTTTGTGTGCCTTTGTCAACCCTGAAGGGATGAAGGCTGTAATGGATAAACGGGAATCAGAAAAGGAAATCCAACAACCGGATCGAACTGGACCAAAACCAAAGATTGATTTACCGGAGGGAATGATAGCTAAATTTGATGAAATACCTGAATTTGCATCCAAGAGAGCTTTACTGTTACCGGATGAAGAGCCTTTGGACGAGATAATCATTGGGGGTGACGATGTCTCCTGAAGGTGACTTAAAAACTCGTATATCCGTGGACACTGAGGGTGCTGCGGCTGAGTTTGACAAATTAACTGAAAAAGCCCAACAGCTTCGGTTACGGGAGGCGGCTGCGCAGGAGAAGATGGTACGTGATTTGTCTACCATGTCGGTCGAGGAATTTGACAAACAGATCAAGGCAGAAGAACAATTACTTGAACGGTTACGTATTAAGACAATAAACGATGCTGACGATGTGCGATCTAAGTTAGTTGAACAATATGCTGAACGTAAGCAAGAGCATGAGCGTCGGATTCAGGAGTTGGATGTTGAGGCTATAAAGATACGGACAATGGGTGACGAATCTGTAGAACAACAGGAGAAGTTGCGTAAAATTATTAAGGATCGTAATGATGTGATGGCGAAGGCACGTGAAGATGAGATAAAAGGCTTGCAAGATATATCGGCACGGACACGAGAATTACATATGGCTGTTCCTGGGGAAGTTCCTGGTGCTGCGCCAGGGGATGTACCGGCTGGTGGTGGATTTACTATGATGCCTGGTGCTTTAGCTGGTGCAGGTGGTGCATTGCAAAAAGGCTTTGCACCTTTACTACGCATACTTGGTCCAATTGGGATTGCCTTTTCGTTAGAACAGGTGGTTGAAAAGTTATATAAAGCGAACGAGGAGCTTAGGGTAATTCGCAATAATTATGCTGATATAGCTGCGACTATGGGTGATTTATTTGGGGTTGGTGGGATGTTTGTTGGTGAAGCACAAGTGGAAATGATGCAGTTACAAAAATCATTTGCTAAACGGTTTGCCGATGCTTTTGATGAGAAGATTATACCTCAGTTAGCGGCTACAATTCAAAGAGCAGGCGTTGCCCCTGGCGAATTAGGTGGTTTAACTGAAACTGCTGCTTTAATGGGAATGGGTGCTGGGGTTAATCCACAAGCAATTGGACAATTATTTGCACGTTTATATAGAGAATTTGAAATACCGGTGAATAGGTTGGCTGAGGAGACAGCTTTATTAATTGACTCTGCCCACAATTTACGAATACCTTTTGAGGATTTATCTAAATGGACTTTAACACTTGCTGAACAAACACGAGTTTATGGGTTTGATGTCGCCGATAGTCGTCGGTTGGTAACTAAATTTGCTCATGAATTAGAAAATGGTACTGTTCAAATGCAAAGTTTAGTTCAGGCACAACGGGCTATGTCTGATTTAAGTATATCAGAGAGTATGGGTATAATACAATTTCTTGACCAAATTAGTGGTTTTATGGAAATACCTGGCTTTGCTGAAATGGTGCGAGGGGTTGGTGATCCCATCGAACAAATGGTATTTCTTAGGGCACTTGGACAGAATCAGATGCCAGTGGATATAATGGAGCGAGCGAAGACCGATCCAGAGGTTGCAGCTCAATGGGGTAAAGGTTTTGATGTAGAAACAGGTAAAAGTCTTTTTAATATATCTTCAGAGTTAGCTAAAGCTATTGATAAATTAGCGGTACAAATGGGTGGTGAAATGGCTGGTGGCGAACCTGGAGCCGCATTTATAATTTCTGGGCAGCTTCGTAAGATGTTTGGGGAGGATTTATTAGGAAAACCATTTATAGAGCAAAATAGACTATTAAAAGGTATTAGAGATGATGACATAGGAATTAAGGGGGCAGTTGAAAAATCTGGTAAAGATATAGTTGAAAAATTTGTAGAACAGGGTGCAGGATTAGCCGAACAACGAGCAACTATGACTGGTACAATAGCAACTGGTATTAAATGGTTTTGGCGAGATACTGTTGGAGATATTAGTTTGATGTTTCGTAGTGTGTTTGGGGGTGAGCTTGAAGATGTTCAAGCGCAAATAACGCGTGGTGGAGGTGGTGCACGAGCTATTTTGGGTACTGGTTTAGAAATTGAGGGTGAAGAGAAATATACTATTGGCGAAATAGCTCAAGCAGGGCGTGCTGGTGCAGTTGCTGCCGGAGAGGATTTCAGTGAAGGTTTTGTAGGTTTTAATCAACTTATACAACATTTAATAACCGAAGGTCGTGTGGAAGGTGTTGATGATGTTAAAATGGCACATGCCATTTCAAGATATTTTTTTAATATAGGGGTTGCTCCAGATGTTTTACCTGATCCTTTAAGGATGGGTCATTTGGGTATTACTTCTCCTTATCGAAGAGATATTCCGGTGGCAGGTACACCAGCAGAGCAAGCACTTGCATTTCGTGGGGAACAATTAGAACCACGAGAACAAAAACAGATTCGAGACCTTACGAGTCGTATAATGAATGAATTGTCTGCTGGTAGGATTGGTGATATAAGCGCTAAACAAGGGGTACAACTTGAAATGGGTGGTATTCAAATCAATCTTTCAGGTTATAAAAATATAGAGGAAGTGAATAAAGCTATTAAAGATAATATGGTTAAATTTGCTGATGAGGTTATTTCTCCAGAGGTACAAAGGGTGATGCAAGAGAATAACATGGAGTCAGGTCAATGAGTGTTCCAGCTTCATTATTTCGTGGGTTAGCAAAAGCGTACACGATGACGATTATAAATCCGTGGGCATATCGGATGTCTACTGATATTTTAGTACAGATGGGTATTACGGTGGCGGCAAGGGCAGCAACAAATTTAACCGAATCCTTATTTGATTTGTTAGGTGTAGCAAGTGATGATGCAGATAAAAGTAATTTGGAGGAGGAATTAACTGCACAGGCAATACAGATAGAAGAATTGGTGATAGCCAAATTTGCTATATCGAATTATTCAACCAAGTATTTTATGTTCAGGATTAATCCAAATAAACTTGACAAATCATTTCCGAAGATACGAGATAACAAGCTAACCGGTGCTGGGTTGGTACAAGATACGCATGGTAATAACGGGATTACTTATACCTATGCCGGTACAATGGGTTCGATGCGTCCAGCATTTTCACCGCTACGAGCGCCGCAGTTAACCCCGGCATGGTATTATTTGGAGTTGTTTGAGAAGTTCTTTTTAACGCATGACCAAGATTTAATATTTTTACTTAATAAAGAAGTTATAATTGGGAGATTTGATTCGTTTAGTTTTGGGTTGGATGCCAATAATCCGTGGTTGATAAACTATCGATTTCAGGCTACGATGTATCCGGATACTAAATACGGATTGTTTGATGGGTATGTTGGTGCGGCGTTTAATGCCATCAAGTTGGATTCTGGGATACCAATTATAAAAGACCCATTCAAGGGTGATAAACCAACATCTTCACATATTGACGTTTTTGCTGATACGTATGGTAAAAAGCATGCGGAAGAATTATTGAAGGTATTCTGATGCGAGGTGGGTTAAAACATAAAGCTGATGCACGGGTGACAGTATTGCTGACCGATCCTTCGGATTTTTCAAAGAAGGAACTGAAGCAATTAACAACGTTTGATCAGATAAGTTCATCATTGTCTATGGACGGAATTGGGACAGCAACTATATCATTTAGCAACAAACGATTATCGTTTTTTAATGGAATAAAACAACCAGCATGGGCACAGGAAGTTGAAGGGGATTTGAAATTATTAAAAAAGGCTGCAGAGCTTTTTAAGATGCAGACTAATGATATGTTATCACAAATACCAATACAATATATCGAACAAGGTAAGGTATTGTTGCCTTTGGTCAATCCTTATGATTTGATTTGGATAGATTATCGAGGTAAGGATGGTGTTTGGTATCCAGGTTTTACTGGTATTATAACGGGTTTTAGTGATAAGCAACGAGCAAAAAGTACACCGTCATTTACGATACATGCAAAAGATTATCGACGGTTAATGCAGACTACGCCAGTTGTTTATGGTTTAAATAATATAGCAGATTTTGGTGATTTGGAGACAATTTTAACAGGTTTTCAAAAGGAAGCGATATTAACAACTAATATATTCCACCAAAAAGAGCCATCTACTATTATAAATATGGTACTTAATGTTATAAATAAGATGTTGAATATTCAACCAAAAGATTTGGAGTCATTTTGGAATTATCGTGGGGCATCTGACCGGAGTGGGTTTATCGGCTTGAAAGACCAAGAAAAGGATATACGTTTATTTAGTGGTGCAAAGGTGCTTTTAGGTGCTTTAATAACACCTGATCCGTTGGATAAATTGATACAGGATGGTGAACGGTCAATACAAGCATACAACTATGATGATGATGCGGAATTTGATGTTTGGGCAAAACGAAGAGAAAACAATACTGTAGCAATAGATTATTATCATAACCCTTTGGGTTGGGCGTTTCACGATAAAATTTTCAAAGATGGACCATCAGTATATCAAACAATATTACGAAGTCAATTAGATTTGTTTAACATTGACCAAGAATCAGCTTATAATATATTAAATAAGGTAGCTCAAGCGACTTTCAGTTCAATTTACGTTGACCAAGCTGGTAATTTACGGTATGAGTATCCCCGGTATGAAACGATGCCAAGCCTTGCTGAAGATCCCACTGCTTTTGGTTTATTGAATGGTGCAATAGACATAGAAACTCCGTGGCACGCACGCAATTATTGGGTAAGTTCAACTGATAACAGTTTTCAGAATTATAATGGTGGTTTTAATGAAGGAGAGATTGTCGCTACACGGGTGACAGCTCCGCAACAGTTTGCTTTGAGTCCTGTAAAACTGGGTGAAATACCTGAAAGAATGAGAATGACTGGTTATGCAACGTTGCCAGAATCTGATTTATTACGTTATGGGCTACGTGAAGCAAATTTGGCACAGTTTTTTTCTAACACTACATTAGATAAAACTATTTTAGATTCGTTTGCTAAGGCTGCATTAACATTTTTGAATGTTAAAGGGCGGAGTTTTGTTGTGGTGTTAAATCAGCGTCCAGATACGATGTTGAATCGTAACATGGTTTATATGGACAGAATGTTGGTTGGGTTGATTACTGATATATCGGACACGTTTTCACCAGTGACTGGGCATCAGCGAACACATACTTGTCGTTATATGCGTTATGTTGGGGAAGAGCTTACATTTCCGTGGCGGGAATTGTTACAACAACCAATAGACGATAATCCGGGTCCTGAAGCCAGTGGTATCGGGGTCGCTTAATTTATGAATATTGATCCCAAAAAATATAAAGGAATGATACCTGGTAACGCAAATGCTGATTTAGCTTTGATTACCAGTGTGCGGTTGGTTGGTGATATAGATAATGGGTTAAACGAGGCTGATATACCGTCTACTGAATTTGAAGACGTTAGGGATCGTTATACAATATTATTAGCAATACGTTTATTAAGCAGACCGGGCGAGATTGTTGATGTGCCTTATTATATGTCCACTGCTGGTATAATGGGATATGGTGGTGGCGTTCCTACACCTGGACAGCAGGTATTAATTATTTATGTTGGGTCAAAACGTGCTCCAATAGCAATTGGTGGTGGCTACACATGGCGAATATTTCGTAGGTTAATTGCCGCAGGAAATTTACCTGAATTAAAGCCCGGTGAGGTATTATGGCAATCAGCGATTCGTGATGACCCAATGAGCTTCTTTGATGAGGGTTCGCCGGAAGAAGTAGATCCAACGGTAATTCGTGAATCGTTAAAAGGAGCTCGGATATATCTTGACTATAAGGGACGGTTGGTTTTAGAGTCCAGACATTTTAGGGCTGATGGTGATGATGGTGCGTTTGTTCAATTGATATTGGGTAATCCAGCAACGGTTGATGATGATGAAGTTAACGATTTTAACGAGGAGGATTCCAGCAATGAAGCATATATTGCACTTCAAGGATTGGTATCTTCACGTCCGGGTACTGACCCTGTCTTTAAGTTTACGGTTACTCAGGATGGCAATCTGGCTTTTGAATTTCCCAAAGGATATTTTGGTCGGGCTCCAGGTGAAGGGGATGAACCGGCTACAACTGTTGAGGTTGATGTTGAGAACGAGCAAGTCACGTTAGATGGTAAAACCATCAAGTTTGGGCGTGATGCTACAGAATCAGCCGTTCTTGGGAATACATTAACAGACCTTTTGGGGCAGCTCATTGATGCTATTTTGGGGATGAGTCAAGCAACAGCAGGACCCGGTGGACCGACTACGGGTCCCCCATTAAATGCGGCAACGTTTTTTAAGTTGAAAACTGACTTGGCTACGATGTTATCAAATACTAATCTTGTGGAGTAGTAATGGCTCTAAGTGCGGGTAAATTAGAAAGAAATATTAAACCATCCTTAAAGGTGGCGTTTGAACGGATAACGTTAGTAGGCATCAGTCAAGATAATTTTAAAAAGGTACAAGGTGATAGGGTTGTTGTAGACAGAGAAGCCTATAACAACGCACGACGGAAAGCCTTGGCGTTGGCTAAAACAATTTCAGATGCATTAGCTAAAGACCTTGCCAAAGAAATTATAAGCCATATGAAGACCGCGAGCATTAGTTGTACTATACCACCCCAAGTGATAATAACACCCGCAGGTGGTGCCGGTCCGCTCACGTTAGTAAGCATTTCAGGCAAATTAAAATGAATTTACAGGACATCAAACTTGTACCCCGCGATGCATCAGATGCCAATTTCTCACCAGGACGGATGACTGTAGATTTGGGTGGTGATGGTAATCCTGTTCTTATTGAAGACTTTGATGCGTTGGATCAGGATGTTATGAAGGCAATTTTTACTGGGGCACAGGTTGACGGTTATGGTACGGTAATCAAGCAGGTTGTTGGGGATAAGAATTTGGGTGTTGTACAGGCGATGTTAACCTACACTGTTATAGGTTCTTTACAAAAATTAATTAGTATTCATAATGACACGCATGAACGATTTCCGACGCAGTTCAGACTTCGTCGGATGTTGGCTAATTTAGAATTTTTGAAGGTAGATAGTTTAAGCGTTACGTCGATTAGAGTGCGGACGAGTTTCAGGACGCAAGCAACCGATCCACGTAGTTTAGAATTTCCAGTAAATGCTAAGGATTGAAAATGCCTATTCCAATAAAAAATCGTGATGAGATACTAAGGCAATTGCGAATTGATATTGAGGGCTTGGGGACGAATCTCAATTTAGCTGATCACTCAGTTCCTTATGATATATCGTTGTTTCCAGCTTCGGTGCTTGGTGAGGATTTGTGGTTGTTGGCTGATTTCGTTAGCCGTGTGCGGAGTACGACCGATATTATATTAATGATTGGGGATACGGCTTACAAGCAGAAGCTTCAGGCGTTGTTTCAGTATGATCGAATCGATCAAGTCGAAAGTTTAATATCTGATTTGCTGGATTCATTAGTCGGAAATTGGAACGTAACACGAAATGTTGCACGGAAGGCACGTGTACCGGTCAGGTTTTATTCGGCATCCAATTCTGCAATAACTGTAACTCATGGTACGCGGTTATCAACAAGGGGTCAAAATCAAGTAGTGTTTTTAGTTCTTGGTGGTGTTACGAATGCGCCACCGACTTATGATTCAGTTCGAAATTTGTATTATGTGGAGATAATGTGTGAAGCCGAAATCGCTGGGGTTGGCGGTAATGTTGGTACTGGTACAATATCGGTCATGGTTGATAACATAAGTGGGGTAATTCAGGTAAGTAATTCAATAGCATCATTTGGTGGTTCGGATGCTGAGAGCGATGTAGATTTGGCAACAAGGGCACCGACTGCATGGGTATCTTGGAGTTTGGATACTGTTGGGGGTATTGAAGCATTTTTTAAAGGTCAGCCCAGTGTTGATGATGCTTATGTAGCAAAGCCTGGGGATTCATTGGTTGGTCGTAACCCACGAGGTGCTCCAGTTGATATTTTTGTAAATGCCGAATCTGACGTTGTGGTTAATACAGATGTTTATGTTAGTAGCCGTGCAGCTCCGGTTGTCGGCAATGAACAAGCGATGTTAAATGATTTGTTTGCGCAAAACAATATTATGATTCATACTGGAGCGGTGTTAACGTATCCTCCGACCACCTCGGCAACAATAGTTTACTATCCAAACATACAACCGGTAATCGAGGTTTTGTCAATATCGGGGACCGCATCAGGGGACATTAGTTTTACAACCCATTTGGATACCACGCATGGTTTTTCCGGATCAACAAGGTCACGAACTTATATAAGGGCGACAATAACAAAGGCTGCATCACGTAAAGAAACCATAACAATACAATATACATATGATTCGGCGATAGTTGCTTTACAAAACACCATTGATGCGCCGGAGAACAATCTCATTTCGCAGGACTTATTAGTGAGGGGTGGTAAAGAGGTTTCAGTTGTAATAACAGGCAATGTGACCACATTTCAAGGTTATACCAAGAGTGATGTTCTGGCGGTCATTGAATCAGATTTGACCAAGCTCTTTGGGAGTGGAACGGATTCCAACGGTAATATTCGATCTCGATATCAGTTGGGGCAGCAGGTGGATTATTCGGATTTACTGGCAGTGGCTTTAAATGTTGATGGGGTTGATCGAATAGATACGTTTATTGTTGAAATACACGGTACACCATTTACATCGAGATATTTGTTAATTAATAGTGAGTACGCAAGAATAGGAGCATTCACTTGGCTTTAGTAGTCTGGATCAGCGAATCGCCGTTATCAAGTGCCGGTGACCAAGTACATCGTCGGTACAAGGTAAAGATGATTGATAAGAATGTTTATGACACCTCTGAAGGTTGTTATCCAGCCACATCATCGGCGTACACCTTTAATGTGTCTGGGGCAACGTTGGGTAGTAATGTAGTTATTACGCATAATGGTCAGGCGGTTCAAAACTTGGGTGGTTTGACAGCGTATTCATTCAGATTGGCACCGGTGATCGGTCGAAATAGTGTACAGGCTGTGCAGGGGGCTGTGCAGTCAAACGAAGTTATATTTACAACTGATGATTTGCAGACACTTGTGTTCCCATTACCAAAAATGTTACGGGATCGTGAGGATGAAACCCGTCAGGCTTGGGCTAATGGTTATTTATCCACAGGGGTTGTACAATCAGCAAACAGTGTAAATCTAACACCGTCAATGCAAGCCCTTATTAGGACGTGGGGTGATTGGTTAAATGCACCGAGGGTGTCTGGTTACACAGAGACACAATATTTAGCTGCTTTGAATGCTTTATTAGGTATTTATCAACGTGGTGCAACGATGCAGAGCATGGCTGACGTTGGAATTATAGTTGGGGATACCGAAAAGACCGGTTCAACGGTATTCAGATTGTTTGATTTAGTTGGTACGATTGGGGTGAAACAGCCACTGGTTTATGGAACCGGTGCCACCGGCGTTACAATTTATCCTGGCAAGACATTCGTTGATAATCGAATGTATAATGTGCCTTTTACAGGCAATGTGCCGATTTCAGGTTTATCAGCGGTATCAGATGTTGCGGCAAAGACAGGTGAAATTTTTGTTATTGTTGATCCTTCGGTTGGGGGTTTGAATTCATCAGGAAATGTAAAGCCGACGATAACTACTGGTGAGCCGAAGACAGTACAGACTGACTACATTGAGTATATAACCACAGGAAGGGTTATAAACGACCCGTACGGCGAAGTTACTGGCATGGACGATGGAAAGTACCTTGTGCTTGAAAGAGTGCCCACAACCCTTGTAAACGTGTCTGGGTCGCCTTACAACATATCAGGCAGCAATAAAATTGTATTGGATTATCGCAATCGTAACACTGCAGTAGTAAATTTGGGTACACGGTTGGCTGCGAGTACGTTCATAACCGGAACTAACATTGCGTTTGTATATAGGGCAATTCGTCGAGATATAAAGGTTCTGGCACGGGTTGTTGGTACATTAGCTACGTCAGCGAATACTATGATATTGATAACCGATGTTCGGAATCCGAGCCGACCGTCGCATGGTGCGATTAATGTTCCATCGGGCAGGTTCAAACGGTCATGTTCAATTTTTATAAAACGACCGAATTCAGCAGGGTTACATACGTTGTCGGAGAAGGACTTCGCTGACCGGGTTTTGCAGAAGACCGTACCGGTGGGATCACAAAGTTTTTTATATTTTAATCGTACACCGTCGATTGATCCATTTTATGTTGATTCTTTGTATGGGTATCCGCTTGGTTTTTGGCTTAGGGCAAAATCGTTGACTGGTGAAACAGCTGGGCAGACAATTGATAATTGGGTTAGTGATTTAAAAGTTGTAACGGCTACTACACTTGCTACCATGAAACCAACCTATGTTACCGGTGGAACGCCGGGAGGTCAACCTGTAGTACGTTTTGGGGATATAAATGGTGTAAGCCCTTCGGTAATGGTTTTGGATGATAAATCATTGTTAAATTCGTCAAGTGGTTTTACGGTGTTTTCTGTTGTAAAGAATAGGTATTGGCGTGATAACATACAGGCGGTGGTTAGCGGAAACACGGCACGAATTCAAGAATGTAAAATTTATGATAACGCACCAATTGGCATTAGTTTAAGACAAAGTGTGCTTACAAATAGTGAGGTACATCGATTAACTTTTAATATTACAAACGTACTTGAAGGTTCTTTGAATGTTAAAAGCAACGCAGGGTTTATAGCATCAAGTATTAGTGCTGTTTCGGGGTATTCTTATGATTTTACTGCTACCGGTACAAATCTTATGTTTACTTCGTCAGGAATTGGGTCAAGTGTTAATGTTGCGATTGATAATGTATCGGTCATTAATGTAACTGAATTAGTAACTAATGGTAATTTTTCAGCATGGACGGGGGATAATCCAGATTCGTGGAGCGTAACCGGTGAAGTTGGGGCAGATCCTGAAGTATCAGAGGTCGGTTCAACCGAAGGGCACGGTGGGGTTGGATTAGGTGCTTGTAATTTATATGATAGTGTGGGTGCAGGTCTTAATATAGCACAAACAATATTAACTATCGGTAAATGGTATAGATTAACTTTTGATATTACAACGAGTGTTGGGGGTGCAATCAGTGTTTCGGACGGCACAGCAATAATAGCTTCTAACATTAGCGCATTACAATCTTATTCTTATGATTTTAAGGCTGCGGATACAGATTTAACCTTCCTTGCTTTTGGTGTTGCTGTTGACATTACTATTGATAATGTATCTGTCATCGATTTAACAGAATTAATAACTAATGGGGATTTTGATGATTGGACTAATGATAATCCTGATTCATGGGTAGTTACTGGTGAGGTTGGTACGGATCCTGAAGTGACAGAGGTTGGTTATTATGGTGGATTGGGTTTAGGTTTATATCGTGTACCAAATGGGCGTAAGGGAATTGAGGCACGTGCCAATCGAATAGTTAATGATGCTGTAACGACTGCCCAAAGCGCAACTGTTGTACAACCCAACAGGTTTTCAGTGGATTGTGCGGTTTATGATTTTGTTAATGGGCTGGTTATTTTATATCAGGATGGAATTGAAGTTGATCGTAAGATATTAGCTTCTTCAGGGGCAATAGCGGCTGAAAGTACATTACAAATTACATTAGGTTCAAGTGGGGTTACTGAATCATTTTATGGTGATGTTGCTGAATTGATTGGGTTCAAAGCAGCGATGCCGGCTAATTTTGTTAAAATGATTTCAAATTTTTTACATCGAGTTAATCTGGTTCCAAGCTTGGATATTTATCATACTCGTGATTATGAATTTTACAAGGAAGTTCGATGATTAAGGTACTTTTTCCAGATGGGGTTGAGATATTCGCCGATGATTTGGCAGCGATTGAAAATTATCGGGAAGCTGAGACCGAGCGTCGTTGGGGTCACGTCGTTGAAACACCTGGTATAGTTTCAAAACGATATGATACTGACGTACTGCGAATTTCAACTGGAGCAACGACCGGTACTTGTGCGGTTGCCGCGGGTGGTGCTTATATGCCAAGTGGCGAATACGTTTTTTGTTCAGGTGCGTCTATTACCGGCTTGACAGATACAAGTTTATTTCCCGCTGGTACGACATATTTAGTACTTCAACATGCTGTAATTACTGGCAATACTCGACCTTATCAGATTAATGGTGTTGATATGTTGCCAACGCGGGAGTGGAATGCTCAGGGTAGTGGGACAGTGGGCACTTGTTTGGCACTGAAGAATGTCTCAACTGGTTCGGACTACGTTGTTATTGCCAAAATAACCAGTATATCCCCTTCAGGTGATATTGTGCTGGATACGGGGGCAACCTATCGACAGGTTTATAAAATACCATTAGTGACGTTGCCAACAGCTCCGGCTTCATTGTCAGTAGCTACAGGTCCCGAAGAGGATTTTATACATAGTGGTCGTTCGGTTGTAAAGAGAACTGAAAGTACGTTGGCTTATGTTCGGTTGGCGTGGCACGCGTCGACACATCAGGATGGTATTTTGGGGTATCATGCGCAGTTGACGGTATTAAGTAATGATAATACTGAGAACACCGGTAAGACGTTGACCAGAACTCTTTGGGTTGGCGGTGATCTTGGTCCAGCTTATACTGGTGTTACATTTCATAATTTGACCCCTGGTGTCAGGGTTATTCCAAAGGTTCAGGCAATATCGAATGCGAGCATACCTGTAATGAGTACGGCTACAACTGGGACGGCTTTTTATGTTGGGTCAATTTTAAGTGGGTCAATGCCGTCAATAAGTTCTACTCAACGGGTTGGTGGTTTAGAGGTTGCTTGGGATGTTGATAGTGCCGGTACTGGTACAACTGGTGCAACATTATTTGAAGTATTTGCTTCTGAAAATGGTAGTACAACTGGTGCAACGATTGATTATAATGATTTGGTTTTTCGAGGATATGGTGGTAAGGCGTGGGTGCCGGGTGATAAAGGTGATATAATGTATATAAAGGTTCGGGGTATTGATTATTCCGGGCAACTTACAGGCAACTATCAAATAGCGAAGGCTGAATTGACTGGACCAACGCCACCAACAGCTCCGGTAAATGTGCGAATAACATCAATTTCTCCAATACGTACGTTAATTACCGAAGTAAATCAAGCATGGCAAGATGCTAATTTTTCCAGTGCTAACCGAGGGGGTGAGATATCTCCTAATGCTGATGTATTGTGGGAATGGAATTGGAGTGCTTTAGAAGGTACTGGTGGGGATGCTAAACTTGATGTTAATAATTTAGCTGATGTCACGTTGAATCAGCTTGTAGGTTTACGTTTGTATCTCAAAACTAATACAACGGACTATATCATTACAGGAAATACAGCATCAGTGGATTCAGATACCACAATTTATGTATCAAGTTTATTGGGGGTCGGTGTTGACCTTACAGGGGAGAATCCCGATTCAACCGATCCGGCTATAGTACATTGTGATGCTGATCGTTATGATGTGGAATTTAAACAATTTACTGACGAACCGGGTACGACTGAATTTTTATCAAATAGGCAACAGCAGCAGATTTTTCAACGTGGCACGCCACCAGCACGCCAACGAATAAAACGTTTACATCCCATAGGTACTATTCAAAAGCTTACGGTTCGTGCCTATAACAAAGCAGCCAGTACACCGTCCACCGCGGTTAGTTCTACTACGGGAAGGGTATCGTTGCCTGTCGTAGCCGCATGGAACACTGGAGCATCAATAGTTACAGTTGGTACGGAATTTGGTTTTAGGGTAACGATAACACCTGATTCGGCAATTGATGAGATGTCAGGGTTAGAGCTCGCGTATAAGCAGGGATCATCTGGTTTATCATTTACTAATAAAAATCATCATCCAACTATTTATGGTCAGGTGAATGAAATCAATGTGGAGATTGAACAAGCAAATACTTACCAAGTTGGTGTTCGTCCATTACAGGGTGCGCAGGTAGTGGGTAATGCTTTAACCGCAATCGTACCGGCTGGTGGTGGTGGTTATTTACCTAATGAAAAAACGTTGTTAGTACAAGATGTTAATCTTGTGCCGGTATATCAGCAATTAGCTTGGTACACAGGTAATAGTCTTATACATATAACAGGTGAAAATGGATCTGCCATTAGTGAGATTAACCCAGCCGATAATGTCAGTGGCAGGTTTTGTAGGGTTTCAACAGGTGTCAACAATTATATTTTTTACGCCCAAGATCAGAGACAAGCAATTACTGGGGTAACATTAAGTGCGAATGATTCATTACAGAACTTTTTAGAATTGCGTGAAGTAACATCCATAGGCACTTCGCAGGCACAATTGTTTAAGGGTTATTGGATGGCGACCGGTCAGACTGGTTACTTTTCCGGGGATGGTACGACTGGTGCTACGAACGCAAGTACACGTCAAGTAACGAAGATGTCTGTACCAAATGAAATTAAGATTACCCGAATTATAGTTAGGGTTGATTATACCGATGGCACAGATGTTAATCCGGCGATTATTCGGGTATATCAGGAAGCTTCTCCAAGCAATGCTGTATCAATTGAAGTGAACGGATTCGCTGAAACACTTTCACTTGATGTTGATTTAGATATATTAAACAGTCGAGGTGCTTTAAGTGTGGTTGTCGATGCTTATGATCCAACATCGGCTGTAGCCAACGGTAAAATAATACGAGGAACTGTCACAGTTTTATATAGGGATATTGCCATAGCCCAACCAGCAGCATCATTGTTTACATTTAGGGAAGGAGCATAAATAGTTGGCATCTCACATTGAAGGTACAGCGAGACGTGATGGTAAACCCATAGCAGGTGTACGGGCTCATTTATATATACGTGGTGATGCCGGTGACAAGACTGGTTTGATTCTTAACACTGATGTAACCGGTCAGGGTAAGAAGGGTGTGGCAACCCAAACTATTTTTAATGTGGGTCGTTTTTACTTTGGGGGCTTGACAACAGGAAATTATGTAGTATATTTACAAGGAGGCGGATTTGATGGTATAAATAATCCTGTTCATAGATTGCCCTTTGATATAGTTGATGACGCGCCAGTACCGGATACAACTTTATTGTTTAGTGGTGGAACGTTATTTCTTTTTGGTATCAATCGTCGGCAACAACTTTATCTTACGTTGCTAATTTGGTGAGTCAGCCTGAAGAGTTGGCTGATATCAATGTTGCTGAGGGCGCAAAGTTATCCGGAATTGAAGCGGGGGCTGATGTATCAGCGGGTCGTCAAATATGGACTGCATCAGCGTCTGGTGCTAAAGATGGTGTTACCCCGGCAGAAGCGGAATTTACGGAATATAGTGATGAAACCGATGCTTTTTATAGAGTACATAGATTCTACTACACTGCTGGGCGTAATGAAATAACGTTACGACTTAAATTTGAAGGTAAGGTTGGTGACGTTGGTGCATCAAATTGTAAAGCCAAACTGGATTTAAGGAATTTTGCTGCATCATCATCTTTAGCAAGTGCAGAAATATCACTTGCAAACACGGCTTACGCTGAAAAAACAATTACCTTAACCATATCTGGTGTTCCTCCAGTTGAAAAAACAACGTATCAGGTTTGGATTTCGATTCAAGGGGAATCTGTTGGTCCAATAAAGTGTTATATGAAGGGGGGTGCATGTGACGCTTTGAGAACATCATAATTAATTTACTATAATGTATGCCCTATCCTCACAACCAATCAATTTTATTGATCCTGCCGAAGAACGGGAATTGGTATTTGCCTCGCAACATGGTAATATTACTTCCCGAAACAAATTACTTGTATCTTTACTTCCCATGATTATCAGATTAGTCGAGCAGATGGTTGGTGCTGGTCACCCGCATTTTGAAGATTATGTTCAAGAGGGTGTTTTAGGCAACATCATTGGTATCGGAAAATTTGATTTGAATAAATTCAGTAATCGTTATTACAGTTATGGGTTTTGGTGGATTCGACATTGTATTGACGATGAACGTGGGCGGGATTGTTTGTGGAGTAGTTCAACAGCTGATTTCACCCATGAATGTTTTCCTGCAGAAGATGAGACTTGTTTACCCAACCGTGTTGATTTTCCTGAAAAACCTCTTGATTCCAGCTCTTTTAATACTTATATTGAACGGAACATTGATTCCATACGACCAGTTATTGCCAGCCAAGCGGACATTTTTGATCAATTTCGTGTAGGTGGGTTAGCTTGCGATTACGATCTTTTAGATGAAATGATGAATTTGTCAAACGGTGGTTTAACACCCAAGCAACGTGAGATACTTCGTTTATATTATCATGAGGGTTTAACGTTTCGTGAGGTTAGTAAAAAGGTGGGGTTCAGCCAACGTTGGGTCATGGAGTTGCGCAACAAGGCGTTAACGAGATTAAAAAAACAAGTGGAAATTTTAAGTGGTTGATATTTTTCCTTGACAATTTGTTTAAATAGTTGTATATTTAATCAAGAGGAAATTTTAAGTGGATAAAAACAGGTATAAGCTTTGGAAAAAGCTTTAATCAAAAATTCCCCACCCAAAGGGAATAAAAACCAAGGAGAACGAAATGTTAGAATTAGTATTGTTCGCTATTGTTGGAATTGCTGTTTATTTCAAAAGGGATTATTTGAGATTACAGCTCAAGCGTGTTCTTTCCCGACCTGACAGTGACATCGGACATTTGATCGAGGATAGTAAAGCTTCGTTGAAAGCCCAATTTGATAAGCTTTACGAGCTTAAAGCGATCAACGCTTGCTTAAAAGAAGATCTGGCTGAGATGAATGCTAAAACACCGGAGTATGTTTCGGCTGCGGCTCGGATCGATGAACATCAAAAGTTGATAGATAAGAGTGAATCAATTTTAAAAGATGCCCGTGAGCGGTTGATCTCATTTGAAGCAAAGAAATCAAGTTTGATACTTCGTCAGGGTACACTTGATATACGGAATCAGCTTTTTGATTTCACATCATCTTTGGGCACTGATTGTCTTGCATCCCAAATCGGGAAATTTGAACAAAACTTAAGAGTTCAGGAAAAGAAGATAGAATTGATGGAACGGGATAATGTGTAAAATAAATATGGATGATTACCACAATTTTTGGAGAAGTGTTTACCCCTTTGCTACTGTTGGTGCTGGGCTGTTTGGAGGTATTTTAGTTTTAATAATAACAGTCCTTATGACTTCTCTTAATGGCGTTGGGGTCACTTCTTTTGAGTTCGAGCAGTATAATCTTGAACCAGTGTTAATTAAAGTAATTTCCATTTGGGCACTGCTGCTTATAGTGGTTATTCCGTTCTGTTGGATTTTTGGAAGATTTCCTTATAAGTGGTGGGGAAATAGAGAAAGGTTAAATTTTGATAGAATTAGATATTCTCTTTGGAGGATGTTATAATGATTGAACCATTATTTTGGGGGTGCGTTATACTTTTTTATTATTACTTTACTCGTAATTGTATTTGGAGTAGAAGACCCGGAAAAACGTGAAAACATAAAATTAAAAATCGATGTGTTTAGACACTCAATTTGAAGAAGATTATGAGTGAAAAAGAAGAAGTATTTTGAACAAAATGTAAGAGTTCAGAGAACTTCATAATTTAGTGTTTGACCAACTCAAAAGCAAAGTAGGTAAAAAGTGGTGAAACTCCTTATATTTCGAAATCGAGTTCATCTGAAAGCTCCTAACGGTTTAACGAAAATTCAAAAACGTAATCGTAATGCGATAGCTCATTCGTTATCGTACAAGAAGGATGATCACTTTTTTACCGACAGTTATAAGGAAAAGTGTTGGGATGGGACGTTAAACACATATTATCGTAAGCCTGTAAAGGATCCCAAGACCGATAAGAATACTTATCCAGGTGACGGTGATAGTTTTTCAACTGGTTCGCTTCAACGGGTAATAGGT
>SDBS01002488.1_pt1 | contig 18340 bp, 1 predicted proteins | sample 2277091 | NCBI WGS metagenome assembly SDBS01 (sample SAMN10404972, study PRJNA504765) | marine sediment metagenome | isolation source: marine sediment core GS10_PC15, 163 cmbsf | place: Arctic Ocean: Southern Knipovich Ridge | collected 2010 | reverse complement strand
AGGTGATAATCTCTCGTAATTATTAAAATCAAGTCGTATCGTAGTTTTTTTATAAACACACCTGATTATGTTACGGTCTCTTTGAGGAACTTTTTCGTAATCTCTATCAAGGTCTTCTTTAGTAAATTTAAGGGAAAGATAGACAATGCTCCGGTCTTTACTGAATTCAAAAGGAAGAGAGTCAACATCAGGAAAAATTAATTTCGCTAGTTTTGCTTTTGATAGGTCAATATGACCTTTTCTGTTGACCTCTTGAAGAGTTTCAAGAAAATCTACATTTCTCATTTTTTTTCGAAAGTATTATACGCTTGTATTTCAATATTTTAACGACATAAAGAAAGTACAATGGAAAAGTAAATCACACTACTTTTTAAAATTATCTAGTTCTTTTTGATGTGTAGTAATTACTACACTGCCATAATTAGTCCCATTTCTTAATACGTTGTGGAAATGAACCAAATAGTGAACTCTTGTGTAGTAATTACTACACAACTATCTTACAAATAAAATGGAAAATCTAATAATTACCATTTTGAGCGGTGATTCACTTAAAATACTGAAGAAAAAAAGAGCATAGAGGTAGTTTGATAAACAAGTAGACCTCGTTAAAATCTATTTTACAAGGTCATACATTTTTGTATATGATAACAAATCCCCTACTTATTTACTTCATTTTTTTACCAAAATTTGTGGTAAAAGTATTTCATATTGACTAATATCAATATATAAATACGTGAATAATTCAGTGCATATTTTCTAGTTTCTTTTTTTTTATCAACAGATTTATACCAAAAATTTTTATATAAAACGTGAATAATAAAACGTAGACCAAAATGGTAATATCAGAATAAAGTAGACCAAAATGCTTTCTAAAGACTCTAACAATCCAGTAGAGCACATAATGCCCAATCTCTTAAAATTATTTATCTACATATTCAGGCATTCCAAGAAGTCCATTTATGCAACTGAGATTACCGAACATTTTAGTATTGAACGATCTTATACCCATCAATTACTGAATAAATTAGATAAACACGGATTAACAATCTCAATATTTGACTCAAGACGAAGAAGAATGGTGCGATTAACCACAGACGGTCTTTTTTACGGAAATAAGCTTTTCAGATCCGGTTTTAATGATGACCCGATTAATGAAGAGAATCGGTAACCCCTTTCATTTTGCTTTTTTTAACACAAATTGTTTAATCTTACTTATTTTTTATCAATAAATGTAATTTGTGCTAACACAAAAATCGAGTGTAGTAAATACTACACATCCTTTTTCTTGTATAGTAAATACTACACATAAAACACGATCATACCAAAATCTTTATATAGAAAAAAAAGATTTACTTTTAATCGTATCAAAACAAAAAAGCCACAAGTATTCGAAATTAACTACAAAAATGTAAAAATAAAACGTTCATCAATTTTTCTTTTATAAGCAGACAAAAAATGATAAACATAATAGAATCGGTATATGCATGGACGTGGTTAGGTGTTATGTTTTTGGCGTTGTACCTATTTTATTATAGTATTGGAAAAATAAACCAACATTTTCAAAAAAAGGTGTGCACGAATAGTAGATAAGAGAAGCAATAAACAACATTCCGGAAAACTCAGTGGAAAGGGCGATTTAGAGGGTGTTCCATCGAGCAAAGGGATTAAATCACAAATCACGCGTATCGCAGACGTAATTAATTTACCAGAAAGAAGAGCGAGACGATTAGCTAAATCAAAAGAGGTGGTTCAAAAAGAGGTTGAAAAAGAATTTGACATGGAAAGGCGTCAAAATGATACAATTAGTTTTGAGTCAGGGCATTTAGATGGTTCTGAAACAATTAACACGTCTTACAAACCAGAACTTGACGGCCTTACGCAGGTATCTCATGAAGATACCCCTGATTCTTCTTTTTCCTTTTCACAATCTATAGAACCTTCTCGGCAATTTTTCCTCTTTTTATTAAAAATAAAGTTTGACTACAAAAAGCTAACTATAATAAAATCATTTGAACCATTCCAATTTTTAAAGCACGTCAAGTTATGGCCAGTAGTGTTACAAGGGTATGTTTCTAAAAAATACCAACAAGCGGTGGCTAACGGAAAGCGTGAAAATAAGAGCATTCTTTTAAATCCTGAAAGGTATCTGAAACTTCCACGTAGTTCTCTCTTTTTAGAAATAGAGCCCGACCCATATGATACCCCTCATTTCCTTAAAAAATGCGTCAAAACTCTTGCTGATTATACCTCATTTGAATTGTCTAGTAATGCAAAGTCAAGGATTCGTTTAAGGAGTCATACAAGCGGATTGAACGAGAAAATGTCTTCACAGCAAAGCGTATCTAAGCACTATGGTATGGCCTATAGAGATCTTGAAGAGTATATAGGATCAATTCCTAAGGAGCATCACGAAATTGGATTCATGGTAGCAGAGAAATGCAAGAAACTAACTTCGGTAATGTCCGAAAGAGAGGGAGGATCCGCATTTGTGAATGACCGTGAACTAGTAACTAAGGATATACAAGCGCAAAAAGATAAGATAAGAAGAGATGAAGAAAAGAAATTTATCGGCAATAAAAAGCACGATTTTAAAACTCTCTTGTCTAAATACCCGGTCATTAAAGCTATATTGAGAGAACATAACTATATGACTCCTGATGCTTTCTTTAATCAAATTAAAATTTGGATAGAACGAAAACAACTCTCTTTGTTTGAAGAGAACTGTAAATTCATTTTTAAAGACTTAAGAGATAAAATAAACAAAGCTCATCAAAAATATTCGGACTTAAGGGAGTCTAATAAACTTTACATTAAAAACCAGTCTCTTCACACTTATTTGCCGCCGAAGGTAGAAGAATATATAAATCTATCCGACTATCATAAACTCTTAATTAAGCTTTTGAATAATGCAGAGTTTACTCCCGAAATAGTCTATCCTGCTGAAAACGACTATGGAAAACTTGAAGGTACGGTAAAGGTATCCAGTACTTATGATACGAAAAAATTACACGAAAACCTACTACAAGGCTTAAAAAAAATCTATGGTATAGAATTAAGTGTTGGAGAGAAACCTTTCTTTAAGGACGGATATCTCATAATATACAACTCCTACGAGTTAGTAAAAGAAATAATTTCCGATACTTTTCACGATAATAAAAATATTATTCATCTTAAAAAATTCCCCCATTACGCCGGCATCAAAGTAAATATTAATAAACAGATGTCAGATCTATGGGAAATTATTCACAGTAATAACAGAATAAAATGTAACTTAAAATCTACCAAAAAACTAAAAATTAGAAATCATACCTTCCATATTCCACGTATCTCTTCAATTTCAGCAAATACTTATCACATACGTGCAGTTGGAACGGTAGGTGCGGTTGCTTGTCTCTTTTTTATGATTGTATTTTCTTTCATAATTTATAATCAACCGGTTCCCTATTTAGTAGAACAAGGTGATCGCGTACAGATCAATTATACCGTCTGGGAATTTCAGGCAGGAAAAGAGCAATATGGCGATACAAGTACACTATTGGATAAAACTTTGTGGGTTGAAGTGGTGCCCATTACCGATAACGAAGAGGATGGACTCATCTTAGGGCTCTATAACAACTTACTCGATAGAGAAGTTGGTTATGAAAGCGAACAAATCTATCTACGGGCTTGTGTCGATGAGGACCGAAACGGTATTGTCGATGGCACAGAGGATGAAAAAGCACTCAGTTTTGGACGAAGCTCTGACCAATACTTTAACACGTCACTGGTAATTCAGTTCAAAATATCGGCAATTGAAAAAGACGAGGCTGTTGAGGATGAAGGACTTACCGAGTCAGTTGTCATAGAACTGCCCAATCAGGAATTTACCCTATATACTTCGGTCTGGGCTCCAAATCTGGCTTATGGTATAGTAATAATGCTCATGTTGCTTCTCGTACTTTACGCAACCAGCCCCAAAAAATGGAAAGCCGATATGGCGTGGTTAATGAACAAATTCAGAAAAAATATGGGTCGTTCCACCAAATCGGTAGTTTGTATTTTTGCTATTGTGTTTTGTATGGTTTCTGCGGGCATTATAATGTTTGCATGGGGCATCATTGAGGGAGTAGTATTTTTCTTACTCATGGCCTTTATTCTCACAGTTTTTGTTCCAGGTTCAAAATCAAAAAATATCAATCCTGTACAAATAATCGGAGAATCAAAAATTAAAGCTGGTCCAGGGAAGAAAAATGTGCCCTCGAAAAATAAACGATTTAACCATATTCCTCGCCGGCTAAAAAAGAATGCTGATTCTCATGAGATGAAAGTTAGGCGCATCTCCATTAACATGATCATAATGCTCTTGGTGTTTCCCGCCTTAATTATGTGCTTTTCTATTTCGCTGGATGAGGTTGAATCACCCTCTCCGATGTTTGCCCTCGTACCCAATTTGGTGCAAAAAGATGGGGATTACAATATAAAAGAACTCGAATACTTTAACGATGTAGACGATGCGGGCGATATCGTATTTAACTCCTTAATGGTTGTAAAATTTAATCTTACCTTATTTAGAAATAAACGGATAATATTCTTTGTCGAATTGGTGCCGCGTGATGGTTTAGTAGAGACTAATTCTAAATATCCGATGGCTAACAGTTATTTATTTAAAACTGAAGAATATAAAGGACCTTGTCTAAATGAACCAGTCTATCTGGAAATCGATTTAGATGATGTGGATGAGCAAGTTCTTCCGGGTAAATATAAATTAAAAACTTATTCTATTCAATCCTACTTAATGCGAGCACCTCAAAAATCTGAGGTTCGCGAATCTAAAGTGACCATTAAGAAAGATACTGTTCATTTTAACCCTTATTATGAAGAGGATCCATTAAAATCTTCGAGAAGGGGCTCAATCTATTCTATTGAAAACCCACAAGTTATCGGGTGGGATAATCACTTTTCAGCTGTGATGGAAAACTCTTTAGGCGATCCAATAGAAGGAGAGGTTGATCTCTATACCACGCAACGAGAAGGATTCTCTCCTGTATTTAAAAAAATAATGACATATAAAGCTGAAGACGGGATAATTCTTTATACCTCAACCGCGAGGAGCCATTACAGAGAATATATGCAAGGTAAAATAGTTTATGATGGAACTCAAAGTCTGTTCTATGAAAGTGCCACACATATTGAGGATATGGAAATTGCAAAAGATAAATTTATACATACCTCTTCAGGTCAATATGGAGATAAAGCTGAATATACCAGTAATGGAACAGATATATTTATGTATAACACTAATCAATTTAAAGAAACCACCCATCTAAAATATTATCACGAATTTAGTGCTCAAGAAATAGACTGGACACCTGAAGTAGACGCAACCTCTGGAAGTCCCTTGTTTTTAGATTACACTTATCCTCCTCCAGACTTTATTTATCTTAATGTTAGTAAAGCTAATGGGCAAGTAAACGCAACTATCACCTCTCCAATAATTGGATATATAGGAACTCAAGCAGATAATGCTGTTTTTACCTACAGATATGAATTATTTCCTCACGAAGGATTCCCCACCGAGCATTTTGATGTTACTATTCAGTCTCAAATATTCAGAGATGAAGAACTTATCGTTGAACACACCGATCGTGAGGGCTGGGTTAATAGTCAAGCCGGGTATCAAGTTATTAACATCCCACTAACAGAATATTTCGACGAAGGTGGAAGAGAATTTCAAGTTAAAATCAATATTAATTTTGAATTTGAAAAAGAAGATTATACTGATATTACACTTAAGTTCGATATGGCAAAACTAGAGGCATTTTATCCCCCTACCTATTATAGAGAGTTTGATTTCACTAACGGATTTAATGACTTTACCGCCCGAACAAAAGCCTCTCAAGAGCCGTATTACTGGGATACAGATCATCCTTTTACTATGGGGCGTGAAATTTTAACCTATGACCAATATTCAGGGCTTATTACCAATGCCGATTTTAATAACGATTTTCGGTTTGATTCCAGCTGGGAAAGCTATAGCGGATTATTCGACGTGGATGAGAACGGCAATCCTGTTTTTATCCGTGATGATGGCATCAATATGCAGCCTACGTGGAGAGAATATGGGGATGATGGTATGGCCGTTTTTGATCTGAAAGCGGTAAATCCAGTGGTTAATGTATCCAACCCGTTTGAAAGCACGATTAAAGATGAGTTCGCCAGCGAAGCCGATTCGGATGCTGTGTTAGAAACTATTCGGCAACAATATATAGTTCCTAAGGTGGTTGCCAGTGATCAATATGTCATAGTTATCTTTGCCGGTCGGTATGTAGGAGATGATATGTGGAAAATCTATGAGACGCATGCGGTTCGTCCTGATGGTGACTTTAGCACTCCCACACGAATCTACGATAGTGGAAGCGATGAAATTTACCAACTTGCTCCTTCTGCAGCGATCAGTAGTACTGATATACATATCACATGGCAGGAAAGAAACCGCGATACCCATCCAGGTGGCGAGACCGAATGGATTATCAAGTATGGACGCGTAAGGTTAAGTGATTTTACTCTTCAAGAGATAATAGACGTCACTGCTTATGATGTAGCAGACGTTGATAAGACGGCCTTGATGGCTCCCGATATTGCCGCTACTCCAATCTCAAATATATATGATGAAAATGGAAATTTACTTGCGCAAGATTGCATTATTCATCTTTCCTTTGAAAATGCGACATGGACGGATTTTTCAGTCGGTTCGCGAAGCAACGAAAATGTGGACTATATTACAAAAGATGTGTATTATTCTCAGCTCAATTCCAGTTACTTTTCTTCAGCGTTTTCTACTCCGGTAATGATTAACGACTTCTCCGATGGTTCCCTTCATTTTGATGGCAATCTCGAAGTACCTCAAATTGTTACTCAAACTTCTTACAATACTTCTAGAATTTTTTCAGATAGCACAGAGATATTTCTGAATTTTCTGGATATTATTGACACATATCTACCATCTCAACCCGAAAATATTACGATCTCAAGTGGTACTCTTGACCAAATAGGCGATCTTGAGTGGCAAGATCTTGATTTTTCTACATTTAGTTCAGGCGTTCATGAAGATTACTATCCGTCTCAACCAGACGATTTTACAATTATTAAGGGCGCTTCAAGCTGGAACGGCGATTTACTAGAAATTGATGATGATTATACTACTTTTACAACATTATCTGGATTTTATGCAGATAATATAACATGGCCAGTCGTATCTGGTCCTAATACCCCTATGGGATATATTGAAAGTGGGACATTAGACGACACCTATGCAAATAATGGTGGTCAGCTTGTATTACGACCTAACTCATATTATGATGGTATGTTTACCAACTACTATACAAACGTTCAATTTAATTTCGATCCCTCTATACACGACGAGGATTGTTACCTTAGCATAAACATAACATATGACCCCCTCGGTTCCAATTTGCATAATTTTAATGTCTATAAACCAGAACTAATCTTTGACCAATTCGGGATGAACGGAGATACTATAAATTGGTTTAATGACTCTGTTCTATATCAAGATGTCGAAAGCATTAGAATTTTCGCGAACGGGTGGGTAAATCATAGGATCTATATAGATTGGGTAGTATTGGCTAAAGACGACGGTCTGCCACCTGGACTGAACTTTACCACAGAAGTATCCTTTGATCCAGCAAATTGTATTGATCCTGATGATCCTTCAGGAGAGATAATAGTGGATTATTCATTCGCTACCGATATAAGTCAATCAATAGCCATGTATGTATGGAATTATGACCTTGAACAATGGGATATTATTAGCAACAATACATATCTATCTTTTTTTGAATATTCTTTAAATTTAGGAAGTAGTTATTATGATAGCAGTAATAATGTTAAACTTAATTTTTATGGTTCGAATTCTACTGACGACTTTAATCTCTTTTTGGATCAATTAAAGGTAAGGACAAAAAGAGACGCTTTAGATTTTACTGTGAATATTCCTCTTGATTCTCAAAACGATTTAGCTGATCTAATTTTACAGTATGCCTATAGATTGGACCCGTATACCTCTCCTACCGGTGATTATTACGGTACTTGGTCGTTTACCGATGTCGAGACCGAAGAGGGCGTATACTATGGGACTCATGATTTTCGTGATGATGCTATCGGATCCGTGCCTTATAACTGGACAGACGCCTCTCAGGGAAGCGGATATATTGAGGTTATGGATTCGTGGCAGGATCATGATACGGTCTTACATGTCCGTGGTATGAGCGGAGTTGATGATGGGCAAGCAGATAATCAATTTAGTCAAGATCAGACTTCAGGAACGATAGAATTTTATTGGGGATGTAATGTTTCTACTCTTGCCAGATTATTTATTTACGGTGAAGGCGGATACGCCATGCATTTAGCTCTTAACGGGCTTAATCTCCGTTACTACAATACTTCATATCAAGATGTGGCCTCTATTTCGCTAAATACGTTACACCATATTAAGTTGGTCTTTGATTGCGGATCTGATATTTATGATATCTACCTTGATGGAGTATTAGTAAAACAGAGTGCTGAATTTCAGAATTCCGCTACTTCAATAACTAAATTAAGATTTAATGCCGATGGGGCTAGTTCCTGCTTTATAGATGCTGTGGGATATTCTTGGGATAGTACTTCTCATGACGGTTATGGTTACAAAATAGGAATGAATATTAATCCATATGATATTAAACCGTTGCTAGACGATGATTGGATTCCTGCTTTTTCTGGTCCAAGTACTACAAATAATATATCTATTACGGACATAGCCGATCATCGATATGTACTTGATATTTTCGACGGAGATGATGAAATGGTCTATGCCACACAATATTTTGAAGAGACCCAAAATTCAGGTTCTGTAGAGTTTTGGTTAATGAGGGATCAAGAAGACTCAGGTTACTTCCATATAGAGTTCGCTGGTAATAATGGCTGGCCACACGGTCCGTTTTTGTTTTCCAGAAATGGACACTACTACTGGAGGAACAACAGCCATGCCCAGAGTATTAATGTTGGTGATTACCAAGCGGGAGTATGGGATCATCACCGTATAGATTTTGACTGTACTACCGACACATTTGACTGGTATATAAATAGTGTACTGGTTGGCGATCAGTGTTTATTCAATTCTCCTCAAGATTATATTACTGAAATTAGCTTTTTCACCTGGTATAGCGATAATAATTACCACTGCTATTTAGATGCTGTTGGCTATTCATGGGATGATAGTTATAAGATTGGAGATAATTTAAAACAAGACTATAGTTGGAATAAAGCAAATTTCTCTATTTGGAATAATGATAATTTAAGCTGGGAGCTTATCAGTGATAAGGTTAAACCAGACTTTTACGAAGGCTCCTTTAGCTTAAATTCAAGTTACTACGATGAAAATTATAATGTTAAAATTAACATTGTAGCAGATAGTTTAGAACAGGCTCAAATAAAATTAGATGAGTTAAAAGTTATATCACTTGACAAATCAAAAAGAGTTTTCGAGCTCATATCCATATATATAGAAGATGCGGAAGGTAAGACTCAAAGACTTTTTGCTTCAGAAGAAGAGTTTGTCAAAGAATACGGGATAGAAAGTTTACAGTTAGATCAAAATAAGATCGAGTTCCCTGATGATTATCAATTCCAGGATATATATGATCCACGAGACTATGAATATGCAGGAAGGAAGTATAAGGAAAATATAACTGAGTATGCTCTTAGTTCTATTATATCAGATGTCTCGTCAGTTACAAATATAAAAGATATTTATATTTCGGACAATCCGCTAATTTATTATCAGGTAGAATGGTTTGGACAACGATTAGATCGTGATACTGATTATATTATTACTGGCAATTATAACTCAACCAACCTTGGTATTTCATTTAATATCAATCTCTCAGATGGTCAATACTTCTATATAAAATACACATTTGATGATTACATCTCTCCTAATAAATTAATAGTAGGGACGTCTACCATAAAAAATGAAATAGCACTTACTTTTGAAGAATTTAACGGCGAATCGCTTATTAATTTAAGAGTCTCAAATGAGGACTTTTACTTTGATAAAGAACTTCTAATCCCGCTCAGTATTTATTCCAAATCATCTAATAATATTGACATTAAGTATGACTTCCAAGACATAATTCACCTAGTTTATTTGAGTAAAGAGGCTATTTATACCCCCTATCCTGAAGAATTCTTTAGTAGTATTACCGACGTCGATATAAACTTGGGTACAAAAGTATTAGGAACTTTAGATTCCTTAAAATATGTGGATGACTTTACTTATACAATTCAGACTGAGACTGATTCTGGCGAAGAAAAAATTGATGCCGTATTCGAAATCGGATGCGATTATCCGGATTTTGATAATTATCCTATCGATTATTGGGATTTATATTTTTATACTGATATTGAAGTGTTGAACCAGAGCGTTGAAGGGGATATATATCTTCAATATCTCACAATTGAGGATACTACTTATACGTGGAAAAATGTCTTAGTCACTTCCGGTCAGAGTATACATATTAGTGGACAATATTTAGAACGCGCCTTTAAGTTTAGGATTATTGCTAATTTTGGAACATCCCAACAACAACTCCTAATAGATAGGATGAGCGTTATCTTGGCTCACTCTGGGGAATTAGATATGGAATTTAACGGAGTCACCTCCGACACACATCCTGACGATTGGAAAAATTTGGTAGGTATTCTTTACAAATATTACGAATATGAAGAAGATTGGTGGGTAAACGCAAGTGATGACCTTGATCTCTATATGACAGGTCGTGCCTGTGACAGTTGGGATACGTGGACTGATATTGAAAACAATATGACCGTAGGAGATTATATTGGAGGAGGTACTATTACAGATATTTCAATAAATGAGTGGGATTTTACCTATAGTCTTATTTTGACCGCATATCAATGTGATTCATATAGTTACGGGTGTAAATTTTACCTAAGAAACTGGAACACACAGCAATGGGACTTAATTCATAATACGGGAGCTCGGTGGATAATCCAATCTTCTTATTCAAACACCCCAGTAATTGAGATTACGTCCACGGATTATCTAAAGTATTATAACAACTCTTTCGTATGGCGCTATAAAATCGAAAATAGATATGATTCTGAGTCTGGCGATGCTGATCCCGTAAATAATTATCTCCGGCAAAAAGGTTCTAATATTAATCTTAAAATAACAGGGTATGGATTTCCAGATCGAGATTATCCTCATATTTATGATATTTGGACCGATCCCTACTCTGAGGTTGGAAGTATTCCTATAGGAAGTAATTTTACATTATATGCAAATATGTCCTCACATTATAGGGATGGTATTATTTCGACCTCAGATGATGATGCGGTTCAATGTTTTATTAAAGGCACCTCTTATGAATCGGGATGGATAAATATGATTCATGATTCAGGGAATATATGGGAAATTGAAATCGATCCCACAACGCTAGAGGATCACCATGGAAATTATAGCGTGTTCGTTCGGACTAAAGACAGCTATAATCTATCAACCATAGAAAGTTATGAATTCCGCTATCTTAACGACGATCCGACCTTTCTGACGCTTAGATATAACACTTATGATAGTAGTAAAGAAAGTTTAGGGCAGGAAACAATAATCGCCTCCCCTTATAATCAGACCAATTATGAGTATTACCAGATTAGCAACCCTATTATAGACCTCGGGCCAAACGGTTCTCTTTTTATTGCTTATGAATCACAATTTAAAGAGGTCGATGGTGTAGAACAACGTAAAATTAAATACTTATATAAAGATTCCGAGTTTGGGAGTTTCGAGACTCCTGATTTTCTGACCTTCTTTCAAGGCACGAACTCAAGTATTACGGTCAATAACGGCACCATGGAAGGGCAAACAGAACATTATAAAGGCACCTATAGTTTTGAACAAGATGAAATTGGTTCACATCCCTCTGGATGGAGTACTCTTGAAAATAGTGGTACAATTCAGGTAATAGAAGCTATCGAAGGTCACAACAAAGTTGTGGATATGTATGATGATGGAACTGGTTCAAATATCGTAAGAATGGACAGAAATGAAGACCAAACTTCCGGAACTATTGAATATTGGATTAGAACTGATAATTCTAATGAATATACTCCTTTTAGATTATATGACGGTGGAAATGAACTAGTTAGAATGATGCATTCCCATGGTGGATATTTTAGATATCACGACGGCATATCTTACCAAATTATACGCGATTTTGAGGCAGACACATGGTATCATATAAAAATACAATTTGATTGTAATGCAGGAACTAATGGACAGTGGAGTTTATGGATTGATGGTGTTTCTGAACTAAGTAACAAGGAGTTCATGAATGATGGTTCCAGTGTTACCTACATGCAATATTACACTTCTTATTCAGATATAGAATATCATGCTTATGTAGACGGTATAGGTTTTTCATGGGATCCTACCTACGAGATTGGAGATAATCTTTATGAATTAGATGTGTTTGAATCTGAAGGAGGTCATTATTTCGGAACTCATTCATTTACTGGATTGGAGACTCAAACTGAAGAAGGGTGGTACTATGGAAGCCCTAACAATTTCACTGATGAAACTGTGGGAACGGAAGGAACGAATATCGCTTTTGTAGATTCTGCAACGTTATATGATGGAGAACTCATTATTGATAGTTCTTGGCAAGGACATAATAATGTACTTAGATTGCAAGATGATGCTACTGCGGCAGAAGATCCTAAATTTGCTCATGATTTTACTCAAGCTACCTCAGGAACCGTTGAGTTTTGGGTTGGAGAAGGAAATACAGGAACGGATAGAACTCATGTTATAATGAGAGAAGGTACAACCCAGTGTCTTCGGTTAAGATTATCTTCAGATGTGCTTTGGTATAGAAATAGCACAGCAGTCTGGAAAAATGTTCAACCAATTACAGATAACACCTGGTATCATATAAAAATTGTTTGGAGAGCTGATAATACTTTTGATTTATATGTGGATGGAATAAAAATGGTCACTAACGAAGCTTTAACTGTTAGTCAATCAAGCGGAATTAATAATTTTTATGTTTATAAAAATATAGATGGAACTGGATATACTTATTTTGATGCTTGGGGCAATACTGCCGATTCGAATTACAACGGAGGATATAACTGTAATCCATATGGTCGATTAACTGAGTTAGAAGATGATGGTTGGAGTATGTCTTATCAACCTCAAGGCTCAATATCGGTGATAGGAGAGGAGGATGAACATAAGGATGTATTACATCTGAATAATTCTATGAAAGCAGACTATCCTAATTATTTGAATTTTGAGGTGCGAAATACAGAGCCTATGAATATAGAGTCAGGAACACTAGAATTTTGGTTAAAAGTTCATGAATATAAAGGAGGGGGTGAGCAACCAAGATTATGGTTTGCCGGCTCTGGAGGCACTTTAGCCTTGTATTGGTCTTCAACTTTATTTTATTATGATGGATCTACTCATACCATTGAATCTAAAGAGCAAAGAGATGGACTGTGGCACCATTATAGTATTACTTTTGATTGCGATACTGATACCTTTAATATTTCTAAAGATAGTATATTATTAGGTTCTGGATACTCATTTAATGGTGATGCAACGAATTTAGATTATCACAAATTTACGGCAGTCTATGAAGGGACTGAATTTTGGCTCGACGGTCTGGGTTATAGTTGGAATGATAACACGTATAATATTGACGATAATCTTAAACAAGCATATGAGATCCTCAATAATTCAGGGTATTATTTTGGTGCTCCTGATAATTTTAATGATGAAGATATTGGAGATTCTGGACAAGATGAGATTAATTGGGTTGACCAAGATGATCCACTAGATGGCACAGTACAGATAATATCAAATAAAAGTGGTCATTACAGATGTCTTAAAACATATGCTAATACAGGAGACTATCTTTATATTTATCATAATTTTGATCAATCAATTAATTCTGGCGCCATTGAATACTGGCATTATCCAGGCAAACATGCTATTGATTGGAGCAATTACTTGAGCTTTTATGACTCTTCTAGTAGGATTGGTGATCTTCTTGTTGACAAAAATGGTAGGTATATATGGTATGATATGACTACCTCGACTATTCTTGAGACTAATGTGGATGGACAATGGAATCATATAAGAATTGAATGGAACGACAATGATGTAGTAATTTTTATTGATGGAATAGAAAAAGAAAAGGTTAATTTTAAGTCAGGAGTGACCGCAACCGACAAAATAGCTTTAATAGAATATGATGGAACTGAATCATATTGGGATGGATATGGGGAATCATGGAACCAAAGTTATACCAAAGGTGATAATATCAATTTTATTCCTAACCAATTAGAATTTACCGCGGAAATTGATATTGAACCCCTTCAAGACGGAATTTCAATCGACTCTCTTGATTTAATCTACAACTATAAAACTATAGAAGAGGCTCAAACAACACTAAGCATTTTTAATTATACTTCAGAGCAATTTATTCCAATTGAGTCTGCCTGCCATACTGAATTTTTCTTAGGTAAGTTTTCAATCCCTCTTAATAATAACGATCTTTATGGCACAGGATGCAAGCTGCTGGTAAAAGTGCATGCTGAAAAGTTCTATGATTCGTTTGACTTATTCCTCAACCAGCTTAGGTATGAATATGTCCAATCTCCTGAGAGCGGAGTTTATGATGCTATTGATGGTAATTTCGAAACTATCTCTTTTTCTAATGAGCTTACGCGAAGCTTTACTACTTTAATCGACTTAAAAGACTCTGGGGTTCACCGTGAGTTAATAGATGAGATCACTTTAAAATATTCATACCTTACTAATACAACAGATCCAGTTAATATGTACCTATTTAATTATGAGAGTGAAGGATGGGTTTTAATTGATGACAATAATTATGATACCTTCACCGAACATTCATATACACTTCACTCACGTTATTATGGTCCATCATATGAAGTTTTAGTTAAGTTTGATTATAATATTTTTAATCCCGTTGAGTTACAATTAAATCAACTTGCCATAGAAATTACAAAAGTTAAAATTATTGGTCCCTATGATATTGAAATAGATAGTTCCCAGCAATTAAGCCCTGAGAGTTATTATCATAATGGCCTATCATGGGTATTTATAAAAAATTCTACTGGAGATTTCACCGTAGAATTTACTCCCAAAGTCCGAGCAGATTATATCTCGTTTAGTGCCCTTTCCGCCGATTTTATCCCAGAAATTTACAGTGATAAGGAATATCAAGCATATATGAGTGTGTATTTTGATATCAATTTTAAGAATTTTAATAACAACTTACTCGAAGCAGAGGATAGTGTCCGCTTTATTGTTTCTCTTGAAGGAGATGATACTGACTATATTTTACTCGATTCAGGATGGCGTGCTCAGGATTTAGTTCAATGGATTCAAGATAATGTGGGGACCTATTATCCAGAATATCTTCGTTATTATTATGATCTTCCCCTCACTCAACCTACATATTCAAAGATTTACGCGGTAGACGAAAAGGTTCAAAATAATATTTATCCTTTCGAAGTTAAATTAGAACGACCCATCTATTTTGATACTACGTACCAATTAAAATTTAGCCTGATAAAGAATCCTTGGAGCCTTAATATAAGTTACGGTCAAGATAGATATCAGCTAGGAATAGATAATGTAGATTTTAGTTTTGAGACTACCCCGAAAGACGGTCCTAAGTTTGAGATTCCCGCTTCACAAGCTACTGACTTTTCCTATCTTGAATATCCTGATGAATTCTATAGTAATATTACGTATGTTGATATAGACTTAGGTACCAAAGTGTCTGGAGACTTAAATTCCTTAAAACATGTTGATGATGATGTGTATACCCTTCAGACTGAGACTGATTCTGGCGTAGAAAAAATTGACGCTATATTCGAAATAGGATGCGATTATCCCGATTTTAATACTTATCCTATTGATTATTGGGACTTATATCTTTATACTGACATTGAAGTGTTGAACCAGAGCGTTGAAGGGGATATATATCTTCAATATCTCACGATTGAAGGTACTACCTTTGAGTGGAAAAACATTTCAATCTCTTCTGGGCAGAGTATACTTATTGGTCGCGAATATTTAGAACGTGCCTTTAAGTTTAAGATAATTGCTAACTTCGGAACCTCTCAACAACAACTTATTATAGAGAGGATGAGAATTATTCTGACTCATTCTGGGGAAATAAATATGATATTTAACGAAACTATCGCGGATTCTCAGCCTAACGATTGGAAGTATCTGGAAGGGATTATGTATGAATATTACGAGTATGAAGAGGAGTGGTGGAAGTATGACGATGACTTATATCTATATATGGAAGCTCATGGTCTCGAAGGTTATGACACCTGGACAAATATCGAAAATAATATGACTGTGGGGAGTTATATTGGAGGAGGTACTATTACCGATATCTCAATAAATGAATGGAGTTTTATTTATACCGTATCTTTAACTGCATATCTTTGTGATGGATATAGCTACGGATGTAAATTTTATTTAAGAAATTGGAACACGGAACAATGGGACCTAATTCATAATACGGGAGCTCGTTGGATAATCCAATCCTCATATTCAAGCACACCAGATATTGATATTACGTCGGCTGATTATCTGAAAGTATATAATAATTCCTTCGTATGGCGTTATAAAATCGATAACAGGTTCGATTCTGAATCTGAAGATGATGACCTTGTTAGGAATCATCTTACACAAAGACAATCCGACATTAATCTTAAAATAACGGGGTATGGATTTCCAGAGCGAGATTATCCTACCATAAGTAATATAGGGACCGCCCCCAGTTCAGAGTTTCCTGATACCCCACTGAGAAACTTTTTCACCAATTTTACCTTATCTGCTGATGCGTCTGCTAACTATAAAGAGGGATTTATTCCTACTGCTGATGAGGATGCGGTGCAATATTTTATTAAAGGCACTTCCTACGAATCTGGTTGGTTAAATATGAATCATAATTCAGGAAACACGTGGGAGATTGAAATAGATCCTTTAACGTTAGGAGACCACTATGGAAATTATAGTGTGTTTATAAGGGCTGCTGATAACTATAATCTATCATCCATGGAAAGTTATGAATTCCGCTATTATAACGACGCTCCAACAATTACAATCCTGACACCCGAGGAGGATGAGATAATCAATAAGAAGCGCGACTATAAAGTAAAGATGAAAACATTTGATTTTGAAGGGAATGATATTAATTGCTCTACTGCCGAGTTTCAAATCTTAGACATTAATAACACACAAATGCTAAGTGAATGGAGTCCAATGGAGGTTTACGATGATTATTGGGACCAAGGTATTCATTATTATAAGTTAGAAGGGTATTTCGATCCGTGCGAAGTTGGGTGGGGCAAATATGCCGTTATTGCAAGGATTGCTGACAATGGAAGTTACGGATACAAGTACATGAGCTTCACCAGCGCAGTACAAAAATTCAACTCATTTGGAATTTACACTGAATCCGAAAATTCCGGTGAATTTGCTAAAAGCGAGTTCCTCATTACCGACAAGCTATTGTTTGACGATTTACAATTCCTTAATGATGAGAGCCTTGTTGATCACGGAGATAATGTAATTGATCTTTCCGTCGAATTTGATATTTATAGTATAATTGAGGAGCAACTCCAGCAAATTACCTATATACCCATGGCCTCTCTTGAGTGTGAGATGCTAATCATGGTAGGAACGGAGTCCAATCCAGATATTACCATTTCAAACGAGATCATCTACGATAGTTGGACAGGATATACTCTTAGTGATATTGAGCTTAGCACTAAATGGAGCACGCATTTTGGCACCCTTTACTATACATTAAACCCCTTTGATAAATCCATAGAGATTTACGATAAAGAAGAGTATTTTGTGTTATCCGATGAAGAACAAAGGGCATTATTAGTACTTTTAAGTGAGTTAAAAAATGAAAAGGGATATGAGGAGGTATATATAGTATTTAGCATCCAAATGGAAACGGTAGACACCGCGGAGTATGATGTCGAAAATTCCATTAATTTAGTTTTTAATGATATTTACTTCACAGTAGAATGGTTTAACGGGCAATATCAATCCCAAGATTATACGTTTGCCAAAAATAAAGATCCATTGGTATTTTTTGAAAAGAAATATAAGGAAGCATATTTGAATCTTATGGAAAGCTATGCTATTGAGATTGATAATCGGGATGATTTTAGCTCCTTCTCAACCGAAAGTAAAGCATTCCGCCCGGCAGGA
>SDBS01002487.1_pt1 | contig 18346 bp, 11 predicted proteins | sample 2277091 | NCBI WGS metagenome assembly SDBS01 (sample SAMN10404972, study PRJNA504765) | marine sediment metagenome | isolation source: marine sediment core GS10_PC15, 163 cmbsf | place: Arctic Ocean: Southern Knipovich Ridge | collected 2010 | reverse complement strand
GGCCATCCCCACGCAGGTGGTGGCCACGTCGGCCTTGACAAACTGCATCGTGTCAAAAACAGCCAGTCCGGCCGAGACCGAACCCCCGGGTGTATTGATGTAGAGAAAAATGTCCTTTTCCGAGTCTTCGGCGTCCAAAAACAGTAATTGGGCCACAATCAGATTGGCGACGTTATCATCAATGGGACTGCCGAGGAAAATAATACGGTCTTTGAGCAACCGGGAATAAATATCATAAGCCCGTTCGGTGCGGCCGGTTTGCTCGACGACCATCGGAATCAACGGCATAATGTGTATCTCCTTTGCCTGGTTACGGTTTGATTATCCGCGAGGTCAACACCCGTAGCACGTCCTCAATTTCGGCGTTTTCGATCAGGAATTCAAAAACTTTCTGCTCCAGCATGTCCGTGCGGAGCTTGTCCGGGTCTACCTTTTCCATATTCCCTTTATCGGACTGCGCCTGTTGGTGCTCGATAAACTTCCGCGCGGCATCCACCTCGACCTCATCCACTTTCAAATTTTCCTTATCGGCAACCTCGTGCATGATGAAATCCCAGCGGAACTGTTCCTCGGCCATGGGGCGGAACTCGGCCTGGATTTTATCAGGGTCGACATTTTCCCCACCCATGCCCTTAAAACGCTGAGTGACCGACTCCAGGTAGCCCTCGATCAACATCGCCGGGACCTCAAACCGGTTTGCCTCAACTACCGCTTTGCGCGCCTGTTCCTGTAAGTCCCTCATCGACTCCCTTTTGACGTTGCGTTCGATATCGGCCCGCACTTTGGTCTTCAAGTCGGCCAGGTTCTCAAACGGTCCCAGACTCTTGGCGAAATCATCATCAACCGCCGGCAGGTTTTTCTGTTTGATCTCCTTGACCCACACGCGGTAGAGTACGGTATTGTCGGCGAATTCCGGCTTGGGATGGTCGGGCGGATAAATCGTCTCGATCTCCTTGCCCTCGCCGATTTTCATCCCGGGGAGTTCTTCGATAAATTCCGGCGCGCAGCGTTCATCGGTCAAGTCAACGACCTGGCCCTCAAATTTATCTTCCTTAATCCGGTTCAACTTGTCGTGGATTTTCTGCAAATCACAGATTAAAACATCGCCTTTGGCCACCGGCCGGGTGACATTGACCAATTCGGCTTTGACCTCGCGGAACTGCTCGACCTGCCGGTTGACATCATCGTCGGTGACCTCATAAACCTGCCGTTTGAGCTTCAGCCCCTGGTAGTCCTTGATTTCCACATCGGGCCGGACAGTGATTTCCACGTTAAACGTGAACGGTTTTTTCGGCTCAAAAACCACGTCGCTGATCGTCGGTTCGCCCAAGGGGAAAAGCTTGTGGTCCTTGACCGCCTGTTCGTAGGCGCCGGGGAGCATTTCCTCCAGCGCATCCTGGCGGATGGACTGCCCGAAACGGGCGCGAACCATTTCCATTGGCGCCTTGCCCGGCCGGAAACCGGGGATTTCGGCCTGGTTGCGGTATTTTTCCGCCGTGCGGGCCAACGTGCTATCGACTTCCTCGGCCGGGACTTCGATATCCAGCGCGCGGACCCAGCCCTCTTTTTCGGTAATCTTGACCTGTGCTTTCATCAAATTTGCTCCCGCCGCCGGTCTTGGCGCCCTAATTATACGAAAGTTCCAGTCCCATGCTGGATGTTGCCCTGTCAGTTTCCCCTGGTCCTTAGCCCGTTACCCGCCTGAAATGCGAAAGGGGGGATTTGAACCCCCACGGGTCTCCCCACTGGATCCTAAATCCAGCGCGTATGCCAATTCCGCCACTCTCGCGACTGCTTTTTCTCCGGCGCCACCCGGCCCCGATCCGGAATCCGGACTACCAAACGCCGGAACGCCCCGGTTTCACCAACCAACCGGGGCCGCTATGAATGAATACGAACCAAACCGACGGGTCAAGGGATATGTGGCGGGTTAGGGAGGGCATTTTTACCGGATTCCTGGGACTTGCGGTTGGGAGGCGGAGGATGTATATTTCGGTGCAGTCCTGACTTCGGTCAGAGATTGCGAAAAAGCTGGAGCGGTATATAAAGCGACGATCAACCGTATAGTGGTACAAGCGATGTATTGAGGGAGTTTTTATAATGAAAATGATCTCGGAATTAAACCTGGGATTCGCAGATGCGGAGAACTACCGGAGAAAAGAGAATAAGGAGCTTTTCAATTCAATATTTGTTAAAAACGAATTTCTAGATAATCTGCTTCGGGAAAATACGTTCTTCTTAATCGGGGAAAAGGGAACAGGCAAAACTGCGTATGCAGTATACCTTTCAAATAATGATTATAAAGATACGATATCTGATCTTAAATATATACGCGAAACTGATTATGACAAGTTTGTTACCTTAAAACGTGAAAAACATTTGCAATTGACTCATTATGAGAGCATATGGAAAGTAATTATCTATCTCCTCATGGCAAAGGGCTTGGAGGGCAGGGAGCTTGACCATCATCGCTTTGCCAAGTCTAAGAAAATGAGAGCATTAATGCAGGCAATTGATGAATATTATGCGAACGCTTTCTCACCGGAGATTCTATATGCGTTGAATTGGATTGACAATTCAAAAGTTGCCACTGAACTCATCACAAAATTCCTTAAACTTGGAGGCGAACAGGCCGTATCGACAAGTGTGCAAGAATCTCATTTTCAAGTTCATCTTTTCTACATACAGAAGCAATTCGAGGAAGCTTTTAATGAAATGAAGATGAAGAACAATCACGTACTGTTTATTGATGGTATTGACATTCGACCTGGGTTGATTCCCTATCAGGAATACTTGGACTGCGTCAAGGGGTTGGCAAATGCCGTTTGGAGTGTCAACAATGATTTTTTTAGCAATATTAAAGATTCCAAAGGTCGACTTCGTACGGTTTTATTGCTTAGACCAGACATTTTTAACTCAATTGGTTTACAAAATGCATCTAATAAAATAAGAGATAATTCTGTCTATCTAGATTGGAGAACTACTTATCCAAATTTTAATAATTCCCAGATATTTCACCTTTCTGATAAATTGTTAAGTTCTCAACAGGGCGAAAAACGGGAATTTGGCCAAGCTTGGGACTATTATTTCCCTTGGAAAACAAAATCACAAAAACCAAATCGTGAATATGATGCAGCTTTTGTTTCGCTTCTTAAAATTTCTTATTCCCGCCCCAGGGATATAGTCACAATCCTGCAAATATTACAAGAAGAGGCTATTGAAAAACGCGGTAAGGAAGTTTCAGTATTTACTGAAAAGGACATTAATGGGCATGATTTTCTAAATAAATACTCGGAGTATCTAATGGCGGGCATTAAAGATCAGCTTTCTTTTTATTACAATGAGGAAGACTATGATAATTATCTGAGATTTTTCAGCTTTCTAAACGGTAGGGCGGTTTTTGACTATGAGGAGTATCTCGTTACATATAATAAATTCGCTGATAATGTGAGGAAAAATTATGAAAATGTCCCTGAATTTATTGAAACTGCAGACTTGTTCTTACAGTTTTTATACGACACGAATATTGTCGGTTCAATCGAAATAGCTGACCGAGAGACCTTCTTCCGATGGTGTTATAGAGAACGAAATCCATCGAATATCGCACCAAAGGTCAGGCTAGAAGCACGGTACAGAATACATAAGGGACTTCACAAAGCATTAAATGTGGGATATCAAAAGATTAAGTGAAAGCGGGCCAAGCGGCGGCTGGCGTGGCCCGGAGCTTTGCTCCGGGTTTATGAGAATGAGAGTTCAAGGACGGGTGACGGGTGGCCCACCATTCCAGCCGGTAGCCCACCGGAACGGTGGGTTTTAAAGTCGCTGCCTGCGCCTTGATATTTATGATCTACAGTGCTCAATGTCGGAGCAATATTTTTTAAATCATCGTGTAGGCACCGAAAAAATAAACCCACCAGCCGTTTCGTGTCCTGGTCGGACACTCCACTCATGGTGGGGTACCGTGTTGTCACCCCGGCGGAGGCCGGGGTCCAGTGGTATACTTTTAATGTTCTGGATTCCGGCCTGCGCCGGAATGACTAGAACGGGCGGCGCATTATTCCATGGTGTGTTGGCAAACTGTATATTATCTTAACTATTCGTGCGATAAGGGGAAATCGAAACTAAGGATGTAAAATGATCCTCCGCATCACCGCCAAACTCGGGAAGAAAATCGGCGTCAGTCCGCCCGGATCGCTGCCCGCCGATCCGAATCCCTTTGCCGATTGGTCGGCCCGCCTGTTTATCGGCTCCTCCGACGATCCTCGAAGAGGATCAACATGAATAGCCGTGGGTGAAACCCACGGCTAGCGGCGCATTTAATAACCGACCCTGAAGGGGTCGAATAATGTGACCGCGCCGCATTCAACCCCTTCAGGGTTGGTTCCCTGAATAATCGACACCGCAGGTTTCACCTGCGGCCATTCATATTTATCCCTTTCAGGGATACGACGGGTGGCCCTGACGTTCGTCAGGGTTTCTGGGTCTCTTGGTTGTTGGTAGTAATTAGGGATGTACTCCCATATGCAACGCGCTTATAAACCTTGACCAAGGTCAAGGTCACCCTGCCTGTGGATGAATTCAAAGTTAAGTCTGGATGCCCGCCTGCGCGGGCATGACAATGAGGTGTGTCTAGTATGCTTCCCGGTGCACCAGCGCCGCGGATTGCCGCACGAGACATACGCCGACCACCAATGAATTAACGGCGAGGTGCGATTAGATTTCCTCGATCATCTCCACGTTGGCGCGGGGGATGATCGCGCGTGTTTTATCGAGGAATTCAACTTCCAACACGCGGGCTTTGGAACCCGATTCCAATTCGCGCAACTCCGGTGGGAGTTCGGTGACCGTGCCCAGTTTGCCGAAATACGGCTGGCGGATCGCGCGGACCGGCGAGCCGATGACCAATCCCAGGGTTTTCGTGGCCACATCAGCAGCGCCGGTTTTTTCCTGGGGGATAACCACCTCCGGTCGGATGACCCCGGCGCGAATCTGCGTCGCGCCGTTGATGCAGGCCAATTCGCCCTCGCGCCGTTTCAACAACTCAAAGGTTTTCTGCGCCATCGTCATCTCGCCGAAACCCTCGGTGACCACCAGGGTGATCCCTTTTTCCTCGTGGCCGGTGATCGCCACGCCGAGATCATAACCCAAAAAATCGCGCAGGTCCTGGTCGTTAAACCCGCCGACCACGATGCCCTTGGCGCCGACTTCGATCGCTTTATTCAAAGCGTTGGCGGTCACCACCGACCCGCCGATGATAACTTTACCCTTGCAGGCGTCGGAGATCTTGTCCTTGGAGAGGACCTCTGTGTTGTCCTTACAAACGATCATAATCTCGCCGTGTGTTTCGCCGCCGATGCCGAAAATACCCTGGATAAACGAGGCCCAGGTTTCCACCGCCACGCCCTCTTTTTCGAAAACCTTGACCACTTTGCCCTTGAGATAGGCCTTAACCTGCACCGGCATCGGCTTGCCGCGCAACAACACCTGCCCGGTAACCGAGGAAATATTCTCTATCGTCCCGTCGATGGGCGACTTGGCAACAGATTTGAATAAACCAAAGAACGATTTGGACATGGCAATCGGTTCGCCCTGGGTAACCTTGTCGCCCTCTTGTTTAAGCATACACTCGCCGACATCCTCGGGCGGCAAGCTTAAAATATTGGCGATATTCATTGGTTCGACCGGCCCGGGGAGATGGGTCTGGGCGACAACATCATCAGGTTCGACCATGTCGCCGACTTTGACGATCACTTCCCCTTTCAGGGGCAGGATACGTTCTTTGATTACTTGATAATTGTCGGTCACTTTCAGACCGGGAGTGTATGCATGCGCCATTGAGATATTTCTCCTATAGCAAGCCTAGCTTAAGCTGGCGTTCAGATATTACCATCGATTCCTTAGCGATACGTGTTAGAAAATTGTCTTTGGTGTTAGGACGCAATTTTTTATAAAAAACCGTGTAATGCCTTTCGGAATCTACCTCCTCTACGAGCTTCTGATGTACTAAAAACTTCAGTACTTTTGATACCCAGTCCTTTCTAATGGGCTGTGGAATACCTTGTTCGCGAGAAGGGTCTTTATTGTATTTCCACAGAATGGAATTAAATGAATATAACCTATTTAATTCGTCCACGATTTCATTCGCAGTAATCTTAAATTCAAGAGCCCCCCCGCGCTTTTTTGCATATCTTTCTTCATCTGGTTTCGGCGAGAAGATATAGTCCCATATAACAGTTACGAGCAAAAGGAGCGGCGGTTCCTGGTCAATTAACCGGACAGCAGGTCCATATTCTGTCTTTATTGTGTTAAATGGGACGGTGGCTTGCTCATCCAAGCGAAGAGAAGGGCGGGCTTTGTCATCAGCTTCCCAAAATTTCTCAAAAATATAAAAATCCGTCGCCTTACTGGCTTTGACAAAAGAGACCGCTGAATAGGGAGTCCCGACGCGAAAATCCGGCTCGGCCCGACGTAAGGCTAAGTACTTAAATATCTTACTCTTTAGTTCGTATGGAATGAGGAAAGCCACGTGATGCTTTCTGTCTGGCACGGAACTGCCTATTTTCCCTTTAAGCGGCACGCAGTATCCTTCAACTTGAGTTACGTCTTTTTTCCATCGAGTTTGGTCTGCTGCGAACGAAATTTTAATTTCAGCCACAACCTCAATGTTTTTGTGTATCATAATTACCAAATCCGGCTGCACTTTTTTTCCGGCAGGATTGGTAAGGCGAACCCCCTGGTAAACAGCGGAACCGCTCCTGAATTTGCGGGCAGACTCATCCCAAGTCATTACGTAAGCAAAAGCCAAAAGTGAATCGACAGTACGTAGATAATTATCGTACTGCTCGTTAATTTCTCTGGAGAGCGCTGCTATCGTTTGTTCAACCACAGAGAGTACCTTCGTTAAAATTGTCCCAAATATATTCGCAGACGCGATGAAGAGCCCGGGGCGTCGCACGAAGTTGAGGCACAATAGTTATGCTCTGCTTATCAACAATTAGTATATCATATGAAGACCCATCTTGAAAATCAACGACTGATAGATGTATATACGGATTACCATGTAAAACTGATACTGATGCATTCCGATAACTGTGAAACATTTCGATTACGTCATTGTTACAAGCTGGCATCTCAAAGAAGTCTTCATAAAAATCCAGACGAATCGGTTTAGTCTGAAAGCCCTCTTCCTTCAGTCGAGCGCGGTTTTGTAAAAATTCAAAGCGCGACTGTAATTTCCGGCAGTACGGAGAGACTAGACCTTCATATACGGTGTTGAACATACCTGTAATGAAAAAGAAGCCATCTCGCGTAACGGAACCTCTTACGGGGCGCATTAATGAACCCGGGGTCTCTAGAATATAAGAGATAGACTTAAACCACCAATTTAGGTCCCGGGCTCGATCAAATACTTCTTCAATTTCGCATGAACCCCACGTTATCTCAGCAGTGTCTGGCTTATCGTCTCGTTTTCTATAGGCGTAAGGACGTTTCACTACTTTACTTGCCTTGATCTCCAGCCCTTTCAAAAAGTCGCGGAAATTAATTATTAATTCACGAAATCCTGCCTGATCGAATCCTAATTCTGCAACTGCGCCGGTATTACCCTTTAAGTATTGACAGAGCCTCTTGAAGGTTGATCTATCACAATCAGATATAATCAAAACAATATTTGGCAACTTGGGTTGACGCATTACCAAAAAGTCGCATCTGTAATTTTCGCTTTTTGCACCTCTTTTCTGAAGCCGAAACTGAAAACTTGATACACCATTTTGGGAGTAGGTCAGCGTGAAAACACCGTAAATTTCATGCCCCAAAATCCCTTCAAGCTGTTTACTGGTGGCGAAAGCCTTTATCTTAACATCGTTTTCACCAGTATTTAGCAATATGGCGAGGTGTTTCAGAAGCCTTTGTCGTGACAGAGGTTCTTCATATGGGAGAGTATTGTCAAAAGGTAACTCCATCCTGGAACTCCCTTTGTCGATATTTTAACTATCGACAACTAAGTCACTATATTATATACGCTATGACCTCAGTCCATGACTAAATTGTGCCTATTACGCCAGTTTTTCCAGCGCGTCGGGGGGATAGACCTTCAGTTCGGCCATCCACTCTTTGAGTTTGGCCACCCGCGTGGCTTCATCGGTCGGGGGTGAGAACGGGCGCCCGCGGCCGTCTAAGATAATCCCGACCACGCCGCCGGAAATTGTGGTTTCCACCTTGTTGCCTTTTCCCCGCCCGACATCGAAAGCGCGTTCCGGCTCGAACACCGCGTTTACTTTTTGCGGCAGGGAGGTTTGCTCATCCAGCCCCAGCTTGAACATCTTCATTTGGCCGTATTCGAGGGTGCCGGAGACCGGGCCGTCGGGCAGATCGATTTTATATTTCATCACCGGGCCCTTGCCGCTTTTGGTCACCCCGGCGGGGGCGATGCAGGTACCCAGATGAATCAGGCAATCTTTGTTAAATACCTCGGTGGCGGCTTCCTGGTGCACCTCGGCTAAGACCCCCAACTGCGGCATCATAAAGATCGAATCGACCGCCAGCCGGGTGATCCCCTCGGGCTGGAAAGCGTCGATCGCCATCATCGCCGCCTGATTGCGCCGTGGGGCGTGCGAGAGTACGCCGCCGGAGCCGATGAGCATATTCAAGGTCATCATATTAACCAGCGTGGCGCCGGAGGTGGTCTGCTCGAACGCATCGGCGATGGTGCGTTGCTGCTGTACGCCCTTGAGCATCGTGGCGAAAGATTTATGCTGGATAAAGGCCAGCCGCAACGCCTCTTTGGCAATGGCCTGCTCGAAAATCAATTCCTGCATCGACTGTGGAATGGTGGTGGGCCGGATCATTTTATTTTTGACCCGGTTGCGTAGGTCGCGTTCGTCCATGTCGAATGGCACCCAGCGCATGACCATCGGGACCGTGGCCTCGGCAAAAACGTTGGACACCGAATAACTCATGCCCAGGTTGGCCGAAACCGTCCGGTTGAAAACCCCCTGAAAAACCGAGAAAACATCGGTAGTTGCGCCACCGATATCCACGCCGACCGCCTCAATACCCTCGATGTCGGCGATGGTCTTGATAATCGAGCCCACCGCGCCGGGTGTGGGCATAATCGGCGCATCACACCAGGACATCAGCTTGGAATACCCCGGCGCCTGCGCCATCACATGCTCCATGAACAGTTCGTGGATTTCCTCACGGGCGGGGAGCAGGTTCTCGCGTTCGAGGACCGGCCTAAGGTTATCGACAATAGAGAGGTCGGTTTTCTTTTCTAAGGTTTCCTTGATCGCCTCGCGGGCATCTTTGTTACCCGCGTAAATAACCGGCAGCTTGTATCCGGAACCCAGCCGCGGCCGCGGATCGGCCGCCCTGATCAACTCGGCGATCTCGACCACATGGGTCGTGGTCCCGCCGTCGATCCCGCCGGAAAGCAAGATCATGTCGGGGCGCAGGCGGCGGATACGTTCAATCTGCTCATGCGGTAATCGCTTGTCGTTGGAGGCGATTACATCCATGACAATCGAACCGGCGCCCAACGCCGCGCGCTCGGCTGATTCGGCAGTCATCGAGCGGACCACCCCGGCTACCATCATTTGCAGCCCGCCCCCGGCCGAGGAGGTGGAGATATAAATATCGGTACCCACGTTGTCGCCCTGGGTCGGGCGGATGATCCGGCCCTCATCATCCAGTAGTTTGCGGCCCGAGAGTTCCTCGACCTCGCCCACCGCGTTGAGCACGCCCATGGTCACGTCTTCAAAAGGCGCCTCTACTGTGGTTGGGGCCTCGCCGCGTACGATCAGCCGATACTCACCGTCGTGTTTTTCGATTAAAATTGCCTTGGTGGTGGTCGAACCGCAATCGGTTGCCAGGATTACGTTGATGTCTTCGGGTTTCAGATTTTTCGCCATAGTTGCCGTCTGTTTCCTTAGAGTTTCCGCCCGAGCTGAATATGTGGTCCATTCACCCGGTCATTTACAAACCACGGAATATACGACTTTTTCGGTTTCGAACAACCGGTTTTTGTCGAAATTGCGGAGTAGCAACAAAGCATTCCACAAATCATCTCATTGACTATCAATCGATTACAGTCCCCACCGCTCATGTTCGACCTGTCAATTACATCCCTTCAACGGACATTTTCCGTAATAATTGGTCTCGGCCACAAAATTATCGAATAGTATATGGGGTTGGATATTATTTTCCCGGCACTCTTGACAATACCGCAAAAACTGATATATTACCGCACGAATGCGATAGGTTACGTGTATTTGGGGATTGAACGGCGTTTGCGCAACACCCGTTACCGGATAGATCGACGCCATTCACCCCGAAGAGCAAGACAAACGATGGTCAACAAGCGGCACTTCACCGTAAGTTAGCGTGGCGGTGTCACTTGGGGGCGGTCAAAACTATCGCAAGGAGGATTACCATGCTCCGGGTAATTGGCAGTCTGTTGGTGCTGCTCTTCTGGCTGCCGGCGGCAACGAATGTTGTCGGGGCCGATGGCGACACCTGCATTGTTACCGGGGATATTAATGGGGATGGCATCCCTTACGAGATAACCGATTTGGCCATGCTGAGACAATTTGTTATCGGGGAAGGTCCCCCGCCCGATCCGCTGTACGTGGGCGATATCAATGCTGACGGGTTCCTTGATGATGTCGATGTCGCCTTTATGGATTCGGTAATCCAGGGATTACTTATGCCCCCGGTGCCTAATCTAGTCGGTTGTGATCCGGATACGCTTCGTGGCGCGTGTTTCATCTGGGATACTTGTCTTGTCTTTTCCGCCCCTAATTGCTTTGCGCTCAACGGGCAATATGTTGGTGACGGTATGCCCTGTGATAGTAGTTATTGTTTTGCCGACGGCGATATCAACTTTAATGACATTGCCTACGAGATCGCCGATCGGGTGTACTTGGCGCAATTTGTCGCCGGGGAGGGTCCGCCGCCCGATCCGTTATATAAGGGTGATCTCAATGCGGACGGATATATCGACCAGGGTGACGTGGCGTTTTTGGATTCGGTGATTTATGGGTATCTTCCGCCGCAATTTTTTATTCTCACAGTCTGCGATCCGGACACAACTCGTGGTGCATGTTGGGATTACGATGATTGCGTCATCCTCTCGCCCGAAAATTGTGCGGCTGTCGGGGACGTGTATGTCGGCGATGGCACCAGTTGTGAGGGTCCCTGTTACGCCACCGGTGACGTTAATCGGAATGGGATCGCGTTCGAGATCAGTGACTGGGCTTTCCTGGCGAGTTTTATTATTGGGTATGGCCCGCCACCCGATCCGCTTTATGAGGGCGATTTAAATGCTGACGGGTTTATTGATGAAGCGGATGTCGCCTACTTGGATTCAGTGGTTCGGGGAGACCTGCCGCCTCCCGCTGATCCGATATTGACCGACTGTTATCCCGATACCATCCGCGGCGCATGTGATGAGGGCGATACGTGTTTCGTCCGGGCGCCGGCGAACTGTGCGGCGGCAGGTGGCGCCTATGCCGGCAACGGAACCTTATGCTATTGCTACGCCGGCGGTGACATAAACGTCAACGGCATCGCCTTTGAAATAGGCGACTGGGTGTTGCTGATGAATTTCATTCATGGGTGGGCTTCTCTTCCGGTTCCGCTGCATGAAGCCGATCTGAACGCCGACGGCTTTGTCGACGATCTGGACGCGGGATATATGTGGGGAGTGATTGACGGAAGTATTGCCCCGAATGCACCCATTCTGACCGGCTGTGACCCCGACATCGTTCGCGGTGGTTGCCAGATGGGTGACACATGTTTGGTACTGGCCCCGGATAATTGCACTGCGGCCGGCGGCATTTATGAGGGGGACGGCATCTATTGTTATTGCTACGCCGACGGTGATGTAAACGGCAACGGCATCGCCTTTGAAATAGGCGACTGGGTGTTGTTGATGAATTTTGTTTGGGAGTACGGTCCGCCACCCGATCCGCTTTATAATGGCGATTTGAATGCCGACGGTTATATTGATGATTTGGATGTGGGCTTTATCTGGCAAATTATCGTCGGGAATGCGGTGCCGCCGGAAACACCGTTTCTTGTATCATGCAATCCGGACACGATTCGCGGTGGTTGCCAGATGGGTGACACATGTTTGGTTTTGGCTCCGGATAATTGCACGGCGGCTGGCGGTAGCTATCAGGAAGATGGCATCTATTGTTATTGCTACGCCAATGGTGACATTAATGGCGATGGCGCTGCTTTGACTGTCGCTGACATGGTATACCTGATTCGTTTCGTCTATTACGGGGCGCCGCCGCCCGATCCGCTAAATCGCGGAGATTTGAACACGGATGGTTACATTGATGCTGGCGATTGTGTTCTCCTCGATTCTCTCATCACCTATGAACAGGGGTCCCCGTGGTGGTACACACCAACCAGTTGCTACCCGCCGGACACGATCCGCGGGGGATGTATGGAAGGCGACTCCTGTGTGGTGCGATCAGCGGAGAATTGCGCGGCTGGGGGCGGTACGTATCTCGGGAACGGTATCTCCTGTGCCTGCGACTGCACCGGCCTCGGCGATATGAACCTTGATGGGACAATCGATCCGCTCGATGCGGCGATCCTCGCGAATTTCATCTATAAAAGCTGGAATACGCGGGAACTGATATTATCGTGTACCGTCGAAAACGGCGACTGGAATTGCAGCCATTCGATCGACCCGATAGATATGGCATATTGTGTGCTGTATGTCTACCTGTCGTGGGGCGATCCGCCATGTGATCCGTGTGGCCAGTAGACATAGCAGAAGCTGTTTTATAGAAACGGGGATCAAGGGACAAGGAATTTAGAATCCGGAATTCGCGCAGGGAGGATTACCATGCGACGGGTAATTGGCGGCTTAATTGCTCTTGCCTTGGCGTTCGCCACCATGGTGAATGCGGCGTCGGCCGATAGCGATACGTGTTACGCCACCGGCGATGTGAATGGCAACACCATCGCCTTTGAGATAAGCGATTGGGAATTTCTGGAAAATTTTGTGAGTGGTTATGGCCCACCACCCGATCCGTTGTATGAAGGCGATCTTAACGCCGATGGATATATCGACCAAAGTGATTGTTATATGATGGATTCGGTAATTCAGGGGTTAATCACCCCGGATCTCCCGATTCCAACTCCTTGCGACACCGATACCATCCGTGGTGCATGCGCGCATTACGCTGATCAACTTTGCTTTTTACTCGGTTGCGACATCCGTGCACCGGCAAATTGTACGGGCTGGGGCGATTTTTATGTGGGTGATGGGACGAATTGCGACAGCTTGTGTTGGTCGGATTTGGACTTTAATGACGATGGAATAGTGCCCTCTTGGGCCGATTATGGATATCTGGCTTTATTTGTCAACTTTCAGGGGCCGCCGCCAAATCCGCTCCACGGTGGAGATATCAACGTGGACGGTTACATTGATGTCGGTGATCTTGTTCTCTTCGATTCTCTGCTTACCGAATTCTCCTGGTTCCCCTGTTTTGGAAGCATCTATCATCCATGGCCCACCAGTTGCCATCCGGATACGATTCGCGGGGGATGTTGGGCAGGTGACTCCTGTGTTGTGCGCTCACCGGCTAATTGCGCAAATTGCGGCGGTATGTATCTCGGGGATGGGGTATCCTGCGCCTGCGACTGCGCCGGCCTGGGTGATTTGAATCTTGATGGAACAATTGATCCGCTCGATGCGGCGATTCTCGCGAATTTCATCTATAAAAGCCAGGATGCCCGGGAGCCGATCCTCCTGTGTTCCGTCGAAAACGGCGACTGGGATTGCAGCGGAACAGTAGACCCGATAGATATGGCATATTGTGTGCTGTATGTCTACCTGTCGTGGGGCGATCCGCCATGTGATCCGTGCATCGAGTAGGCATAGTATCCGCCGTTTGTGGCAGGGTGACCTTGGTCAAGGTTTATCAGCGCGTTGTATATAGGAGTACATCTCTAATTACTACCAGCAACCAGGAGATCCAGAAACCCTGACGAACGTCAGGGCCACCCGGTCGCTATGACACGTGTCATAGCGGGTGGGCTACAAGCTGTGCAATATCGGCGAGGATTCCCGGAATGCCCGTTGCCGCTTGAAAATGGCAAACTTATTCCACCCCGGACCCGTACGAGCACATGCAGGCAATGTTTTCCTTGACCTACCGGCCAAATTATGTATATTAGCCGATTGTGTTTTGGATATGGGTGAGATATGAAAAGAACTTTTCAACCATCGAATAGAAAACGGGTCAACGACCACGGGTTCCGGAAACGCTCCTCGACCAAGGCGGGGCGTGCCGTGCTCAAGCGGCGGCGGGCCAAGGGGCGTAAGCGCCTTACGGTTTCCATCGCCAAAAAATAGCCGTGCCCGGTTCCGCTAAACCTGGCCGTGCCCGCTGGCGGCGCGCGGTCCGCCTGACCCGGGGTGATAATATCCGCTCGGTCGTTCGGTATGGGCGGCGTTTATCCGGGGGGTGGTTTCGGCTGGTTTTCTGGAATAAACCATTGGGGCAGACCCGCTTCGCAATAAGTGTGCGAAAAAAAGTCGGCAATGCCTGTGTCCGCAATCGTGAAAAAAGGTATCTGCGTGAATCGCTGCGTACCACGCGCGATCTCTGGCCGCGCCACGGATGGGGTGTAATTATCATCGATCGATCCGCACCCGAAAAGCTATCGGGGAAAAAACGGAATAAAATCATCGCCGAACTTTTGATGCGCGCGCAAAAACCAACTGGAACCCCAACCAAATGATTGGCAAGAGGATAGTTCAGAATTCGGCCATTTCCGCCGCCATTCTCCTGGTTCGCGTCTATCAGGTTTCGAAGCACTTTTTTCTGCCGCCATCTTGCCGTTTTTATCCGACTTGTTCAACATATGCCATTGATGCTTTGCGCAAATACGGCCTGGTGCGGGGGGCATGGAAAGCCATAAAAAGAATCGGGCGTTGTCACCCCTTTCATTCCGGAGGGTATGATCCGGTGTAAGGTATGGCGTCGCAATAGATTGTGCGATGCGGGCCCCTGGTGACCGGTAAGGAAACAGTATGCAGCCAAATGAGAACAAGCCATTTGATTTTCGCATGATCATCGCGTTCGTGCTGATGTTCGCGATCGTCATGATCTATACCACGTATATGCAGTCGCCTCCGCCGGAGAAAACCGGCGAGACGACAACAACTGCCGAGCAGCCGTTGGATTCCGTGGTTCGGGATTATCGAACTCCCGTGAGAGAGCAACCACAATCTAGTTTGCAGTTGAGTGAAGAACCGGATACATCATTATTTGTTGATTCGATTGCCGCCGATACGATCCTGGTGGAAACCCCCCTGTACACCGCGCGCTTCACCACGTTGGGCGCCGATATTATTTCCTACCAACTTAAAGAATACCATTACATTACCGACAAAGAAACCGATGAAGGGATCTCACTTATTCCGGAGTTTTCCGAATCGGTGTTGCGTTTTGAGTTCTGGGGCACACCCCTGCAGCTTTGGCGGCGGGGATTCGCCGCGGACCGCCGGAGCGTATCCCTGACCAAGAGCGACGATTCCAGCGTCGTACGGTTTACCTGGCAATACGATGATGAAAATACGGTTACGAAGACCTATATTTTCTATGCGGACCGCTTTTCCTTTGATATTATTCTTTCTATCCCCGAGGGATTTCCGCCGGCGCTTGAACGAGAGTATACTTTTGGCTGGGATGCGGGATTGGAGCCCACCGAATCTCAGAAAGAAGAGGATATTGATAATATCGCTGCCGTGGCTCGGCTCGGCAAGGATATCGAGGAAGTCAAGGAAATCGATGATGACGAGCGGCCGAAGCAATTTGGCGGCAATGTGTTATGGGCAGGGGTACGGACCAAATATTTTGTAAATATCGTGATTCCCCGTTCCGTGGAGCCGCAGGCGTTTATCGCGGATCGCAGTTTCGGGTTTGTCAGTGACGATGAAGAGAAATACAAAATCCCTTATTTTTCATCACGGTTTGCCGTCCCGGTCTCCATAGGTGCGCAAATCGATCATCGGTATACGGTGTACATGGGGCCGTTGGAGTATTTTATCGTCAAGGACCATGGCCTCGGTTTGGAAGGTCTTTTGCACCTTGGTTATAAGTACCTCATCCGACCATTTGCTATCTTTGTCCTCTGGGCGTTCCAAAAATTATATGGATTCATCCCAAATTACGGGTTTGTGATTATTCTTTTCGGCTTTTTGGTCAAGTTGATCTTCCACCCGCTGACTAAGAAGAGCATGAAATCCATGCAGCGGATGAAGGATATGCAGCCGAGACTCCAGAAAATCCGCGAGAAATACAAAGACGATTCGCAGCGAATGAACCGCGAAACGATGAAAATGTACAAGGAAACCGGGTTTAACCCGCTCTCGGGTTGTCTGCCGCTTGTGGCGCAGATGCCGGTCTTTTTCGCGCTCTACCAGGTCCTGCGCAGCAGTATCCAGATGCGGGGGGCGGAATTTATCTTCCATATCACCGATCTCTCTCAGAAAGACAGTCTGTATATTCTGCCGATCATCATGACGGTCTCCTTTTTCTGGCAGCAGAAGATGACCTCGACCGACCCCAAGCAGAAAGCGCTGGTGTATATCATGCCCCTGGTCTTCGGGTTCCTGTTCGCTCAATCGCCAGCCGGGCTTACTCTCTATTGGACGATTTACAATCTCTTTTCGGTGGTCGAGCAATATATAATCAAGGCGTCGAAGAAGGATGAGCCCAAGGCCTTGACAATAAATGAACCCAAGGCATTGAAGAAGGGTAAACCCAAGGCACCGAAGTAAGATAAACTCAGGGCATCGAAAAAGAATGAGCCCGCCTGGTTCTCTTGATTTATTCGGCGATCCGCGCCACCCCGATACGATTTGCGGCATTGCCACTCCCCTGGGGCAGGGGGGAATCGGCATCATCCGGGCCAGCGGACCGGATGCGCTGATCATCGCCGACCGAGTGTTTCACGGGAAACATCGCCCCACCGAAACAGCATCACACCGAATTCTGCACGGAAAATTTGTCGATCCCGCGGGCGCGGACGAAATCGACGAGGTGCTGCTCTCGGTTTTCAGAGGCCCCAATTCATACACCGGCGAGGATATCGCGGAATTCAACTTCCATGGATCTCCGACAATACTAAGCCGTGCATTGTCGGTGTTAACTGCGCAGGGGTTGAGGTTGGCCGGGCCGGGGGAATTTACCTTTCGGGCGTTTTGTAACGGACGCCTAGACTTAACTCAAGCCGAGGCGGTCGCCGAACTGGTCGGCGCCAAATCGGAGAAATCGGCCGATGCGGCATACCGGCAGTTGAACGGCAGTTTGAAAGAACTCATCGGGCAATTGCGAACCGGTTTAATTGAGGCATTGGCCTGGCTGGAAATGTCCGCTGATTTCGTGGAGGAGGATCTCGAATTCAAAAAAGTCGGGGAGATTAGCGAAAAATTCGATTCGATCCTGGGGCAAATCACCGTGCTCAAGCAGTCCTATCAGCGTAGCCGGATCATCCGTGACGGGCTGATGGTGACCATCGTCGGGGCGCCGAATGTCGGCAAATCCAGTATTTTCAATCGGTTACTGGCCCGGGAGCGCTCAATAGTCACGACTGTGCCGGGGACCACCCGGGATACTATTGATGAGTATGTCATCTTGGCCGGATACCCAGTGCGCTTTATCGACACCGCCGGCATCCGCCGCACCGAAGATGCAGTCGAGACTATCGGCATCGACCGCTCAATCGGGCATCTCGAAGACAGCGATCTTGTTTTCTGGGTGCTTGACGGCTCTGTGGGATTCACTGATGCCGATACCGATATTCAGGAGATAATCAGTGAGCGACCTATGGTAGTTTTAATCGATAAATCAGATATTGCCTCCGCCGAAGCAATCAGCCAGCGCCATGGAGCGGTCAAGGCGACCGATAAATTTATCGTTTCGGCAACCACCGGAAAAGGCGTCGAAGAGATCACTAATTGGCTGATTAATAATTACTTGGAATTATCCACCGATCGGCCGGAATACCCGTTTATCATCAATCAGCGTCACCTGGCCGCACTGGGCCGCGCTGAGGAGCATCTGCAACGGGCACAAAAAGCGCTGGCTCGCGGCGAGTCGCATGAATTCGCTGCTTTCGACGCGCGGAAAGCGGCGGATTTCCTGGGCGAGATCACCGGTGAGACCACGCCGGATGATGTGCTCAATAAAATATTTGCCGACTTTTGTATTGGGAAGTAACTTCAGCCAGCTCAAAACCCGGTTGGGGTGGTTGCCAATTGTGGTGATGGGCCGTACCTTTTGTGAGTATGAACGAGCCATTCGACATCGTTGTGGTG